>Ga0209086_10000034_pt1 | contig 122494 bp, 106 predicted proteins | sample M_130207_XF_Meta_FD_187312 | JGI IMG/M metagenome (GOLD analysis project Ga0209086, IMG submission 187312) | Freshwater microbial communities from Lake Montjoie, Canada to study carbon cycling - M_130207_XF_MetaG (SPAdes) (version 2) | ecosystem: Environmental > Aquatic > Freshwater > Lake... | reverse complement strand
CGTCATTGTGACCGATGTGCCCGAAGAACAACTCAGCACGGAAGCGGTCCATGCCAGCTACATGGCATTGCAGAAAGTGGAGCGGGACTTTCGCACGATGAAGACCGGTTTGCTGGAGATCCGGCCCATCTTTGTTCGCAAGGAGAGCCGGACGCGCGGACATGTCTTCGGTTGCCTGCTCGCCCTGAAACCGCGGCGCGAGCTGGAGCGTAGATTGGCGACCGTGTTCGGAACGACGGCGCAGGATCCGATGGCGATTACTGTTTCAGACGCGCTGGCGGCGTTGGGCCGCCTGCCGCTCCTGCTCTATGCCATATACGAAAAGACGGTGGTGACGCGCCTGCCCAAACCCGACGAGCACCAGCGCCAGATCTTGGAGGGACTCAAGGTTAGCTTACCTGCCAAGTAAAACGTAGTCAGGCGGAAAACAGTCGACGACGAACAGCAACCATCGCTGAATCAAGGGCTTAGAGGGCAGAATGGTGCTTGGATCAGGGGAGAAGATCCGTCGGATGCTCCGTCTGCTGCATTGGAATGAGCAATCCCCTGCTTGGCCCATCCGGACGCCTTCAGGCTGTTCTCGGCAATCAGCTATCCTACCCCCATGGTCATCGACGTCCACAGCCACTTCTGGGAATACCCCCGCCACTTCTCCGACGATTTCAAGAGCCAGGCCCGCCACGCCCGCGGCGACCAGGAAGTGGACCTTACCGTCCACTACGACGCTTATCGCGCCGGAGCCACCCTCTGCGATAAAACCATCGTCTTCGGCGGCAAGGCCAAGCTTTCCGGCCTCTGGGTCCCCGACGACGAGGTCGCCGCCTACGTCGCCCTCCACGCTGACCGCCTCATCGGCTTCCTGGCCCTGGACCCCACCCAACCCAACTGGCGCGAGGAGCTCGCCCACGGCCATCAAACCCTCAAGCTAAAGGGCATTAAGCTGATGCCGATGTACGCCGGCTTCTACCCGCAGGACCGGCAGTTCGACGACCTCTGGGCCTACGCCACCCGTCACAACCTCCCGGTGCTCCTCCATACCGGCACGACGTTCATCTCTCAGGCCCCGCTCGAATTCACCCTTCCCCGCCATCTCGACGAGGTCGCCACGCGCTTCCCTGAAGTCCGCCTGATTCTGGCCCATCTCGGCCATCCTTACGAAGGCGAGTGCGTCGCCACCATCCGCAAGCACCGCCACATCTACGCCGATTGCTCCGCCCTCCACTACCGTCCTTTTCAGAACTACCATTCGCTGATGCTCGTCCAGGAATACGGCGTCTGGCACAAACTCCTTCTCGGCAGCGACTACCCGTTCACTACCATCGACGCCTCCATCGACGGCATGCGCCACCTGAACGACATGCTTGAAGGCACCAATCTCCCGCGCCTCAATCTCGATCGCATGGAAGAGATGTTCCACCGGGATTCGCTATCCCTCCTCGGCATTTCCGCTTGACCTCGGCTTATGCAGCATCAATCCCATTCATCTTCGCGAGGAGGGCGGGCCAACCGGCCAGCTGGCGCACCCGCGGCTCCAACGACCGGACTCTATAATCGGCGAACGCGGGGATTCGCTGATCCATCGCATTCGCGGCCCATTCCACGGCCTGATTCAGTTGCCCGCAGCCGACGCTCGGCAGACGTCGCCCGGCAAGAGCTTCGCCAAGAGCTCTTCCGTTCTGACGGATTGCCCGACGATCGGCAAAAAGCTCGCCGGCCGTCCCATCTTGGAGGTTGAATTGATGGCAGTGCGCGCGCCTTCTCTGCGTAGGCAGGCGGTTCCAGACCCTGGGCCGGCAGAACGAAGCCAAGGCTGGCCGTTCTGTCTCAACGGATCTTCCCTTAGAAACCGGCGCATCTGCTGACGTGCCTCGGCGGCGCCCTGCGAAGCCGCAGTCCACCGCGACGTCGCCAGGCATGGCATGGGCACCCGGCAAATCAGGATTCAGCGCGGGAGTACGCAGCGCCAAACTGCGGGACAACGGAGAAGCTCAGGCCCTCTTGAGGGCAAGCAAGACCGACCTCGGCCAACGCACATTTGGGGTCCAACGAGATGGCTTGCCCCAGATATTCAAGGCTACGGCGGAAGGACTGCGGAGTGAACCGCCGAAGCTGGTGGAGGGACTTCAGGTAGAACTGGCAGGCCCGGAGGTTCGGCAGAGTCCGCTCTTTAGCCGGGGAGCGTTTGAGCTGCCACGACCCGGTGATGGCGGCGGATCTCTCCTCCTGAACCGTAAAATCGTCGGTGCGTTCGCGGCCGTAACGGTCTAACCCAAAATGCGATCCGCCGGCTGGGCGCTGCCTTCGAGCATTTTGCCCACGTCGAGTGCTTCGCTGATGCAGCGGAGGTCTAGGTCGTTACCCCGGAAGGCGAGCGACGAGGTTCGGGCGATGACGCTCAGGCCGGGAATCTTCGCCCGCAGGTGCAACGTCATCTTCTGCCAAACCATCGCAGCAATTCTCGTTCTCTTCGTCTGCGCTCCTGTTGGGAAAAGGCAGCACGGCGAAGCTCCCCGAACGGTCCGCCGGATCCTTGTGCAGGCACTTCAAAACGATTGTCTTCATTCCGGGCGCGATGTCGGCACCGATATCGGGACCGAGAGGATGGGAGTGGCGCCGCGACACCGCCGCTAGGGAATCGGGCGCGCGGCGCCCGGCGAGACGCTGATCGACCGCGGGTTATTGGTTGGGCCGCGGTCGCCGCCTCGGCCATCGGCAACGGACCCTGGTGCGGTGCTCGGTGGATATACTCGAGCACGAGATAGTCCGGCGCAGCGTCATAGATCTGACCAATGGGCAGAGGGTGGAGCGCGGCGATGGCAACTCGGCACCATGGACGGTCTGTAACTGTTTGATGGCCACCACTCGGTCTAGCCGGGAGTCCCGCACCTTCCACGCCTCTTCACCGCCGCCCGCGCCGCGCTCGGAGCCGGTGTCGAGGCAGCGACTATCCTATCCCTCCGCGCATAAGTCCACCGCCGGCGCAAACATCGCGAGCGCCGCCTGCCGCAACCGCCGCGCCACCGCCTCCACCTCATCCAACGGAATCTGCCGCGTCGTTCCCGTGACCGACAACCCGGCCACAAACCGCCCCGGCGCCGAAAACACCGGCACGGCCAGACAACGCACCCCTAATTCTTCCTCCTCATCATCCACCGCCCAACCCTGCTTCCGCACCGTCGCCACCTCTTTTTGCAAGGCCTTCGGATTCGTAATTGTGTTCTTCGTGTAACGGATATACGTCGGCTTCGCGGTCAATCGCGCCAAGATGTCCGGCGGCCCCCAGGCCAATAACACCTTCCCCACGCCCGTACAGTGCAGATCCATCCGCCGCCCCACATACGTATCAAACTGAATCAACCCGGGCGACTCCGCCTTCTGGATGTAAATCCCTTGGTCCCCATCGGGCACCGCTAAATGCACCGGCCGCCGCCACTGGTCGGCGAGCGCCTGCATATAGGGCATCGCCAACTTCGCAATCGATAAGCCTCGCAACATTCCCTGCCCCAACCCATAGGCTTTCAAACCCAATGTGTAATGCCGCGAATCCTCCTGCTTCCGTACATACCCCAACCGTTCCAAAGTGACCACAATCACATGCGCCGAACTTTTCGGAATCCCCAACTTCCGGCTCATCTCCGATATGTTCAGCCCTCGCCGCGAGCCATCCAAATACTCAAGCATGGCCATGGCCCGTTCCACCGCTGTCGCTTTCGGAGCACTTGATTCCAGCATGGCTTCCAGCATACTGAACAACCCATACCGAATGCTGCCATCCTGCCGTACCCTAGATGCTGAGGTAACCTCCCATGCCGACCCTCGTGGTCGAACCCCACTCCATTGATTTTGAGCGCCCCGGCACGACCCACTACCAAGTCCAGTTCCATCTCGATGGGGCTTGGGGCTACTCGCTCGTCCCCCTCACGATCATCAACGGCACGCTCGGCGGCACGTTGCTCCACCCGCCGAACGGAGTGCTTGTATTCGGCGGTACCCACGGCAACGAATACGAAGGCCAAATCGCGGTCAAACGCCTCTGCTGCGATCTCGACCCCGCGTCGCTCCACGGCCGGGTAATCCTGATGCCCCAGCTCTCGGAAAGCGCCTGCCGCGCCAACCAACGCGTCTCCCCTTTCGACCACGTCAACATGAACCGGGCCTTCCCCGGCCAGCCCCAGGGCAGCCTTTCTTCCCGCATCGCCCACTTCGTTTCCACGCAAATTTTCCCCCTGGGCCGCGTCGTCATCGACGTCCACTCCGGCGGCCGCGAAGGTGCCTTCCCCCTCTGCACCTCCTTCCACCCGATCCCCGACCGTGCCCAGGCCGCAGAAATCGAAACGGTCGCCCGCCTTTTCGACACCCCGTTTCTGTTCATTTACGCGTCCACCATGGGATCCGGCCTTCTTACCAACCACGCCGAGGCCCTCGGCAAAATCTCCATCGGCGGCGAGTTCGGCTCGGGCGAAACGGCCGACCCGGTAGGCATCCGCCACGCCTACGAAGGCATCCGCAACGTCCTGCGCCACTATCAACTCCTCCCCGAACCCGTCCAAAATATCCGCCCCCTCGGCTCGCCCCCACCCCGCCTCGTCTCCGCCACCGAACTCAGCGCCTATGTCCCCTGCCCCCGGGATGGCGTCTGGGAACCGCTCGTGGATCTTGGCGCCCCCGTGGCCGCGGGCGATCTTCTCGGCCGCCTCCACGACTTCTCCGACCACGCCGAAGCCCCCCTCGAAATCTGCGCCAATCGTGCTGGTTACCTCCTCATGACCCACCGCAGCGCCCGCCCTCTCAAGGGCCAAACCCTCTACGTGATTGCCGAAGAAACGACGCTATGAAGATCTCCAGCGTCGAACTCATCGTCCTGAAATCTCCCGGTCTGTATAACAATTCCGCCACCGCCGCCGAACCCGAAGGCCCGACTTACATGGGCCTCGTCAAGGTCACGACCGACACCGGCCTCACTGGTTACTCCGACATCGAAACCTGCGCCTCCGTCGCCAAAGCTTGCGTCGACGCCCCCAAGTGGAGCCTGGAACCCGGCATGGAATGCTTCGACGGCCTGGCCTCGCTCCTCATCGGAGAAAACCCCCTGGAAGTCGAACGCCTCTGGTATCGGATGTACCGCGGCAGCATCTATTACGGCCGACGCGGGGTCGCGCTCCAAGCCATCTCCGCCCTCGATATCGCGCTGTGGGATATCTGCGGCAAGGCCTACGGCGAGCCCATCCACATCCTCCTTGGAGGCAAATGGCGCAGCCGCATCCCCGCCTATGCCAGCACGCTTTTCCGGTCCACGCCGGCGGCGATGGCCGAAGCCGTCGCCACGTACACCGCCCAAGGCTTCACCGCCGTCAAGTTCGGCTGGGGCGGCTTCGGCCAAAACGAACGCCGCGACGTCCCCCTCGTCGAAGCCGCCCGCACCGCCCTCGGGCCCGATCGCCACCTCCTCGTCGATACCGGCTGGTTCGTCGAACGCACCCCGAAAGAAGCGATTCGCCTCGTCGATTCCATTACGCCGTATAACCCCTACTTCGTCGAAGAACTCCTCCACCCCGAGGACTACGACGGCTATCATAAGGTCGCGAGCGCCGTCCGCGTCCCCATCGCCTGCGGCGAGCAGGAAGCCACCGATTGGGGCTTCCAACAACTTATCGAACGCGGCGGTGTCGATATTCTTCAGCCGGACCTCACCCGCTGCGGGGGCTTCACCGTCGGCCGCAAAATCGTCCATATGGCCGAACGCGCCAACCGCCTTGTCATTCCCCACTCCTGGTCTTCGGACTTGCTCACCGCGGCTTCGCTCCATCTCACCGCCTTCCAGCGCCGCGCCGAGTTCGTCGAGTTCAATACTTCCCAAGGCCCCCTCAGCCGACAACTCGTGAAGAACCCCATCACCCTCGACGAAGGCTACCTGAATGTCCCCACCGGGCCCGGCCTCGGCGTCGAAGTCAACGAAGAGATCATCGCCAAATACCGCCAAACCTGACCAACATTCCGTCTTGATCTTCACGCCCGTAATCAAACCAAGATCAACATCAACGTTCAAGAAGCCAAAACGCACCTCTCTCGAGATCTCGATCAAGCGGAAGCCGGGGAAGTGATCGTTGTTTTGGCAGACACACCGAGCCCATCGCGGAACTCCGGGCCGTGCAACCATCCGCTGCCAGTGAACCTAAGCGGGTCGCTGGATTGCTCAAGGGCCAAGTCCATTTTAATGGCGATGCCTGCTCCCCGATGACGTTGGAAGAGGTGGCCGAGCTTGCCAGGGCGCGGCGGGAAGACTCACTCGGCCCTCCCCTGGGTCCTCATTCAGCCCGGCCGTTCGCCGGAATTCTGGTATCGACGCGCTCGGCACCTGAACCGGTTCTCTCGAAGGAGCCGTTCTTCACTTGGTCTTCAACTCCCCCGTCCGCAAAGCTACCGTCACCCTCATCGCCGGCGAATTCCGGCTTGCCGCCAGCGCCGACACCGCAGCTACGGGCACCTCCAAGGTCGTCTCCAGCCTCGCCGGTTTCGCCGATCGCCCCGGGCCCTCTACGACGATGGCGACCCCGTATCGCGATGGACGGAAGCAAGGTCCCCGCCTCAACGACTCGCCTGTCGCCACCAAGACCGGCGGATTCCGCATCTCCCAACTCGCCCCCCGCCGCTTCGCACGCCGGACTTCCACGCGGGGTCACCCACCGCCCGGTGCTCCCTTGAAACCACCGGGTTCCGGTGGGCGTCGCCGCTGATCGTCCACTCAAAGCCCAGGTTGAGTAGGGTCGGGTGTTCCACCGGGAGCTGTTGCAGCAACAACGGGGAGAGCGATCGGGAGCCAATAGGACGCCGGTTCTATCTAGAAAATTATCCGCAGTCCTACCTGCAAGTTACGAGCCCCCGCGTTCTCCACTCCCTGCGTGCTCGTGATCCGTCCAAACTGCGGAACACTGGCATTTCCGTTCGGATTCCCGAAGTTCGGCGTGTTCGTCAAGTTCGCCGCCGAACCCTCCAATTGAACTCCCACGCGCTCGGTCACCGAGAACGTCTTCTGAATCTTCATCGATAGCGTCCGCGTCATCGGCCCAATCAGGCTCCCCGGTGCCGCATTCCCGAATCGTCCAATGTTGCTCGCCGGCACCGTAAACGCGCTCCGATCCCAGAACGCATCCACCGTCCGCTTACCCGACTCAAAGTTCCCGTACGACGTCCCCGTCCAGTCCGGCCGGTTGTTCGCACGAGTGTTCAAGCCCGTACCCGAAGGGTCCGTCACGTTGCCCGTCGTCGGCGTCAAATAGGGCCCGCTCTGGAGCAGCAGGATGCTCGAAAGCTGCCAACCGCCCAACGCCAAATTCGCCATCCGGTTCTGCTTGAAAGTCGGCAAGCCGTAGCTCAGCGTCGTCAGAAAGCGGTGCCGCCGAGTCGCCGGTACGTTTCCATAATCCAGCCGTTGATAGAACCGATCCGTCGGCACCGAACCATTCTCAGAAGCAAACCCACTGCCATCCGAACCCGTCGCGTTCGATAGGTTCTTCGCCCAGTTGTACGAAACCTGATACGACAAACCCTTCGCCGCGCGCCGATTCAACTCCGTCGTAAATCCGTTGTACCAGGCCCCCGTGTTCGGGTCCCGCACGTACACAATGTTCCAAACCGGATAAGGCCGCGCCAATCGCGCCGCCGCAAAGCCCTGCGTATTCGGCCGCACCTGGTTCAAATCCGGGCTCGAAAACAGCTTCACCGACCGCGAGCCAATATAGCTCACCCGGAAGCTCGTGTCCTTCAGCACTTCCCGTTCAATCGTCAAGTTCCACTGCTGCGTGTAAGGATCCGCGCCATCGAACTGCGTCCCGCGCCGGAAGTCCGGCACGCCCAGCGCGCCCAAGCCTGTTCCAAACGGCCGCGGAAACTGCAACGCCGGAACCCCATTCACAAGCTGATTCGGAAACGTCCGCGCATCCGAAACGTGAATGCCCGTAATCGTGTAGAACACAGACCCTAAGATCGTCGCCGTAAAGATGCCATACCCGCCCCGGATCACCGTCTTATTGTTCGCAAACGGCCGATACGCGAATCCGAACCGCGGCATGAAGTTATTGTAGTCGTTGAAGCGCAGGCTCTCCGGCAAGCCAGCTTCCTTCGCCAGCACGATCGGCGTGTTGCCAATCGAGGCCGCAAACGCCGGCGAAGTCACCTTCCGCGCCGCTTCATTCGAGATGATCACCCGAGCCCCCGGGCCGGGAAACGCCCGGTCGAAGTTCGACGTCGTCAGCGCCTTGTCAAAGAACATCGGATGCAGCTCGTAGCGAACCCCATAGCTAATGGTCAACTTCCGGTTCACGCGCCAGTCGTCCTGCGCGTAGAAGCCGGTATGCGTCGTCGTCCCGTCCACGTCCGCCCCTGTGTTCGCCAGCGTCGTCGCGTTCGGAATCCCCAGCAGAAAGTCCGACATCCCAAACCCCGAATACTGGCCGTTGAACTGGTACGTGCCCAAGTCATCACCCGTGAAGAACGAGGTAATATCCGTCGTGTTCAGGCGTCGAATGTCCGCCCCAAACTTAAAGCTATGGCTGCCCTTCAGCCACGAGAAGTTATCGGCGAACTGCCAGGTCCGGCTCCGCGTCACGCTCTCCCGCCCATTGCCCGTCCCGCGAATCCCGTTGATCTGAATGTCCGGCACCTGCGACCCTTTCGGCAGGTCGCTGCGAATCCCCAGGATGCCCGCCGATCGCACAAGCCCCGGTCCGTCAAACGTCTGGCCGTTCAATCCAAACGTGCTGATGCTCTCCTGCCGTGCCCAACCGAAGCGAATCTCGTTCAGCTTATTGGCACTCACAATCCAGTTATGCGCCAAAGCGAGATTGATCGGATTCTGCGTGCCCGTCCGCGACCCGATCGTCTCAAACAAGTCCAGCGGCGTAGCCTGCGTTAGATCCTTCTGCGACAGCCGCCCGAAGATCCGATGCGCCCCCGAGAAGTTATGGTCAATCCGGATATCGTATTGGTCGTTGTCGTTCTTCTGCCCTTCCTGCCGCTGATAGTTCGGCGTCGCAATCGTCTCGCCCGCCCGAGTCGGGTTCGGATACAGCGCCCGCATCAACGCCGTCGAAGTCGAAGAGATCCGATTGGCCGGGATGATGTTCCCCGCAAACGGCGCGTTCGACGCCAGCGGATCCCGCAACTGCGTCGCCGGCAGCAACGGCGCAAAGTTACCCGTCCGGAAGCCGACCGGAGGCACCGTCACGTTGATCACCCGCTGCGCCCGAAAGCGCAGCGCCTCAAACGCCCCAAAGAAGAAGGTTCGGTTCTTGATCACCGGCCCGCCCACAAACCCGCCAAAATCGTTCGAAACCTTAAACGGCGTCCGCGACGCAAAGAAGTCACGGGCATCAAACGCCCCGTTCTGGTGGTACCAATACGCCGCCCCGTGGATCTGGTTCCCGCCCGACTTCGACGTGATGGTAATGTCGCCCGCCTGCGCGAACTCCGCGTTGTTACTGTTCGAACTGATCCGCACCTCGCTCACAGAATCCGCCGTCGGGAACATTTCCCGTAATACCCCATTCGACCGAACGTTGATGTTCGAAACCCCGTCCACTGACGCCGTCGCCATGAAGGGCATCGTCCCGCCAATCGAGTAGTTACCCGACGAATCCGGCTGCACCCCCGGCGCGTTCGCAATCGCCTGATAGAAGGTGTTTGAGTTACCCGCCCGGTAGTTCACCGGCAGCCGATTCAACTCCTCTCCCGACTTCGAATCCATCACCGTCGACATCTCTAACTGAATCACCTGCGCCGAGGAACTCACGAGCACCTCAGTTGCCACCTGCGCCAGCTCCAGCTTGGTATCAATCCGCGAAATCTCGCGCGCCCGCAGAATTACGCCCTTCACGAGCGCACTGCGGAAGCCCGTCTTCTCCACCAGAACCTCGTAAGCTCCCGCTTCCAGATTCGGCAGCAGGTACGACCCCGATCCATCCGATTTCGTCGTCCGCGTCTCCCCCGTTCCAGACCGGGTCGCCTTGATCGTAGCCGCGGTAAGGAAAGCACCCGACGGATCAGAAAGCTGGCCTCGGATTTCCCCTAAAGTCGATTGGGCGAGCGAGATACCAGTCAAAACGAGAAAGCTACAAAGCAGACGCATAGAAATGAGCCTAACAACGGTAAATTTCACTTCTGTGTCGGCTTGATTAGGGCTCAGTTAACTCGCGCAGTCTATAAGAATCTTCATCACGTCCGCGCCCTGCTCCATCTCGACTAATCCCTTCTGCACGTCGTCCAGCGGATAGACGCCCGTAATCAAACTCCGAAACGGCACCTCGCCCGCCGCCAACAACGCAATAGCCTCGTCGAAATCCTCCGGCTCGTACACCCGCGTCCCAATCATCTCCTGCTCTTTCCAGAACATCTTATGCAGATCCACCGGCACCGGCTTCGGGAACACCGCCACCACCACGATCCGCGCCCGCACCCGTCCCAGCTTCGTCATCAACTCCGCGCCCGGTGCCGACCCCGATACCTCGAAAACCACGTCCGCCCCGTCCTTGGCCGTCTCCGCCTGCACAAACGCCGGTACGTCGGTCGTTCGCGGGTCCAACACCTCCAGCCCCATCTCCCGCAGCAACTTCACCCGAAACGGATTGATCTCCGTCACCACCACCCGCGCCCCATGGTGCCGCGCCACCAGCGCCACCAGCGCCCCAATCGGCCCCCCGCCAATCACGACGGCGAACTCGCCCGCCGTCACCCGCCCTAGGCGCACGTCATGGCAAGCCACCGCAATCGGCTCCACCAGCGCCGCGTCCAGCAGAGACAGCGCATCCGGCAGCCGATGCAGCGTATGCGCCGGAATGGTCCACAAACCCTGCATCGCCCCCGGCGCGTCTATCCCAATAAACTTCAAGTTCGGGCAAACATGCGAATGTCCCCGTCGGCAAGTCGGGCAGTCGCCACAAGGCGCGAGCGGACGAACCGTCACCCGGTCTCCCACCGCCCAATCCGTTACGCCCTCGCCTAGGGCCGTGATCGTCCCCGAGCTCTCATGCCCAATCACCTGCGGCAGCGACACCCGGTGGTCCATGTTGCCGTGGAAAAGATGCAGGTCGGTTCCACAGATGCCGCAATGTGATACCTGGATCTGGACCTCCCCAGCGGCGGGCGAAACCGGCACGCACGGCGCGACGGCGATGGCTCTTGAGCCTTTATATTCAGCAGCACGAAACATCAGCCCAGTATGCGTCGTCTTGGCTACATGGTCAAACAACTCCTCGTAGCGTTTACGCTCCTGGCTACCTCTCTCGTAGCCGCCGATGTGTCTGGTAAGTGGTCGGCGCAAGTGCCCGGCCGCAATGGGGAAACCCGCGAACAGATCTTCACGCTGAAAGCTGACGGCGAAAAGCTCACCGGCACCATCTCCGCTGGCCAGGGCGGCGAAGCGCCCATCGCCGATGGCAAAGTCGCTGGTGAGACCGTATCGTTCACGATGACGCGCGAGATGAACGGCAACACCATCAAGTGGACCTACACCGGCACCGTTTCTGGTGACGAGATCAAAATGAAGCGCGCCGGCGGCCAGGGCGAGCCGCGCGAATTCGTCGCCAAACGAGCCAAATAACGAAACGGGGGCGCGGCCTAATCGCCGCGTCCCCGTTTTCTAGCGACCGAACTCTGCCGCGACCGCCAACCGGGCCCGGGCCCGATCGGCCGCCGCTAAGGCCCGCGGAATATCCATCTCGCCGGATTCCTTCAGGCGGTTCTCCGCCCGATCGAGCGCGCCTTGCGCCCGCTTCAGGTCGATTTCGTTCGGCTTCTCCGCCACCGTTGCCAGGATCCGGACGCTAGTCGGCAACACTTCCATCCAACCACCGCCCACCATCACCGTGTGACTCGCTCCGCCGACCGTATAGGTTAACGCGCCAGCCCCTAACTCGGTCAACAACGGAGCGTGCTCGGGCAGAATGCCTAAGTAGCCGTCCTTGCCCGGCACCTGTGCCTCGGCCACCTGCTCGCGAACGATCAGACGGTCCGGAGTTGCCACTTCTAGTTCGAACGTCGCCGCCATAAAGCGCCTACTTGACCTTCTTCATCTCAGCGGCCTTCTCGAGAACTTCCTCGATCGTCCCCTGCATGTAGAACGCCTGCTCGGGAATGTCGTCGTGCTTGCCGTCACAGATTTCGGAGAAGCCCTTGATCGTATCGGCCAACTTAACGTACTTGCCGGGGAAGCCAGTGAACTGCTCGGCCACGAAGAACGGCTGCGACAGGAAGCGCTGAATCTTACGGGCCCGCGAGACGGTCAGCTTATCGTCTTCGCTCAACTCGTCAATACCGAGAATCGCGATGATGTCCTGCAAGTCCTTATACCGCTGCAAGATGCTCTTGACGCGCTGGGCGCAACCGTAATGGGCTTCGCCGATCACCTGCGGATCCAGAATGCGGGAAGAAGAAGCCAGCGGATCTACTGCCGGGTAGATACCCAGCGAAGCGATTTCGCGCGACAGATTGGTCGTCGCGTCCAAGTGAGCAAACGCCGTCGCCGGCGCCGGATCGGTGTAGTCGTCGGCCGGCACGTAGATGGCTTGCACCGACGTAATCGAGCCCTTCTTGGTCGAAGTGATCCGTTCCTGCAATTCGCCCATTTCAGTCGCCAGATTCGGCTGGTAACCGACGGCGGACGGCATACGGCCCAACAGCGCCGAAACTTCGGAACCGGCTTGGGTAAAGCGGAAAATGTTGTCGACAAAGAGGAGCACGTCCTGGCCCTCTTCATCACGGAAGTATTCAGCGGCGGTCAAACCCGTCAGGCCGACACGCAGACGCGCACCCGGAGGCTCCGTCATCTGGCCGTAGATCAAGGCTACTTTCGACTTCGTGTAGTCTTCCGGATCCAGAATGCCGCCTTCGCGCATTTCGTTCCAAAGGTCGTTCCCTTCGCGGGTTCGCTCACCGACGCCGGCAAAAACAGAGACGCCGCCCGACGAGTACGCCAAGTTATGGATTAATTCCATGATGACGACCGTCTTGCCTACGCCCGCGCCGCCGAACAAACCGATCTTGCCGCCGCGGAGATACGGTTCGATCAGGTCGATCACCTTGATGCCCGTTTCGAACATCTGCAAACCGGTCTGCTGCTCATCGAACGCCGGCGCCGTGCGGTGGATCGGCATTTTCTTCGCCGTGTTCACCGGGCCCATGTTGTCGACCGGCTCACCCAAAACGTTCAGCACGCGACCCAACGTCTGCGGACCAACCGGCACCATCACCGGTGCACCGGTCGAAATCGCCTGCATCCCACGGACGAGGCCTTCGGTCGGCTGCAACGCAATCGTACGCACTCGGTTTTCGCCGATATGCTGCGCCACTTCGACAACAATGCTGATCGGCTCGGGCACCACAAAGCCATCCGAAACAATCCGGATAGCGGTGCGAATCGGAGGGATCTGCCCCTCGGGAAACTGAATATCGACAGCCGGGCCGGCGACCTGGATGACCTTGCCAACTGCTGTCGTGGTTTCGGTAACGGTGGACATCTTCAAAACTCCCTAAAAATCTCTACTTCAGCGCGGAGGCGCCGCTGACCACTTCGATAATTTCGCGTGTAATACTCGCCTGGCGTACGCGGTTCATCTGCAGGGTTACCCGCTCGATCACTTCGCTCGCATTCCGCGACGCCGCGTCCATCGCCGTCATCCGCGCCGCATGTTCGGACGCTGTCGATTCCAGCACACTGCGCCACAACTCAATCTCTACATACCGGGGCAACAGAGAACCCAGCAACTCTTCGGCCGGCTGTTCGTAGATGTAATCGGTCGACGCTTCGCCCTCAGGCAGCGGCACCGGCAACACGCGGACCATCCGAAACTGCTGCGTCATCACGCTCTTAAACTCGTTGTACGCCAAGTACACCGCGTCCACTTCGCCCGATGCATACCGCGCGCTGACTTTCTTCGCCACCGCCGCCACATCGCCGTAGTTCGGTTTCCGGCTGAAATTCTGATGATCGCCCGCAATCGTATAACCGCGGCGCCGGAAATAATCGCGCCCCTTCTTACCGACCGCTTCAATCTCGAACTCCACTCCGGGCAGGTCCTGCATGAACTTTTGCGCCCCGCGATTCACGTTCGAATTGAACGCTCCCGCCAAGCCCCGGTCAGCCGAAACGAGAACCACCAATACTTTCTTTTGCTCTCGCTGCTGCAGCAACGGGTGCTCTTTCACACTGTCGTTACCAGCCGCGGCACCAGCAACATTGGCCAACATCCGCTGCAACATCCCGGCAAACGGCCGACCCGCCACCACCGCTTCTTGCGAGCGGCGGAGCTTGGCTGCCGAGACCATCTTCATGGCCTTCGTGATCTGCTGCGTATTCTTGACCGAGCGGATGCGCCGCCGGAAGTCAATCAAAGAGGGCATAGCGGCTTATTTGTTTTCGGCTACGAATCGGGTCTTGAACTCGGCGAGCGCCGTGTTGATCTTTTTCTTCAGGTCGTCACTCAGAGCCTTCTTCTCCCGGATTTCGGGCAGAATGCTCGGGTGCGCGTTCGCCATGAACGCGTGCAGACCAATTTCAAATTTGCGTAACTGCGTCACCGGCAGATCGTCCAACACGCCGCTCGTGCCGGCGTAAATGATCAGAACCTGCTTTTCCATCGACGACGGCTCGAACTGCGCCTGCTTCAGAATCTCGGTCAACCGCTGACCCCGACTCAACTGCTTCTGCGAGGCCGAGTCGAGTTCCGAACCGAACTGCGCAAACGCCGCCAACGCGCGATACTGGGCCAACTCCAAACGCAGCGAACCCGCCACTTGGCGCATCGCTTTCGTCTGCGCGGCGCCGCCGACCCGGCTCACCGAAATACCCACGTTGATCGCCGGACGGATGTTCGAGTTGAACAGGTCGGCTTCCAGGAAGATCTGGCCGTCCGTGATCGAAATCACGTTCGTCGGAATGTAGGCCGATACGTCGCCCGCTTGCGTTTCGATAAACGGCAGCGCCGTCAGCGACCCGCCGCTCTTCAACTTCGCCGCACGTTCCAGCAAGCGGCTATGGAGATAGAACACGTCGCCCGGATACGCTTCGCGACCCGGAGGACGCCGCAACAGCAGCGAAATTTCACGGTACGCCGCGGCGTGCTTGGAAAGATCGTCGTAAATGATTAGGACATGTTGGCCACGATCGCGGAAAAACTCGCCCATCGCGCAACCCGAAAACGGTGCTAAATACTGCATCGGGGCCGGTTCGGAAGCGGTGGCGGCCACGACGATCGTGTACTCCATCGCGCCCTTATCTTCGAGCGTTTTCACCACCTGCGCCACGGTCGAGCGCTTCTGCCCGATCGCCACGTAGATACAAATGACGTCGCCGCCCTTCTGATTGATGATTGTATCGAGAGCAATCGCCGTTTTGCCCGTCTGACGGTCGCCAATGATCAACTCGCGCTGACCCCGGCCGATCGGAATCATGCCGTCGATCGCCTTGATACCGGTTTGCATCGGCTCGTTCACCGGCGAACGATCAATCACGCCCGGCGCCAAACGCTCGATGGGATTGAAACCCGTCGCCGCGATCGGGCCCTTGCCGTCAATCGGAGCCCCGTTGGAATCCACCACGCGGCCAATCAAAGCGTCGCCCACCGGCACCGACATAATCCGGCCCGTCCGGCGGACTTCGGTACCCTCGCTGATGTGCTGGAATTCGCCCATCAACACCGCGCCCACATTATCCTCTTCGAGGTTCAGCGCGATGCCGGTCACGCCGCCCGGGAACTCAATCAGTTCGCCGGCCATGACCAGTTCCAGCCCGTGGATACGCGCGATACCGTCGCCGACCGAAATAACGGTCCCGGTCTCGGTTACACTGACCGCTTTGTCGTAATTTTCAATCTCGTCGCGTAAAACACGCGCGATCTCATCTGCCCGAATTTGAGCCATAGTTTCCGTGAGAGAGCTTAAACCTTATGTCCGCACCAGACGGGCGCGCAGCGAATCCAGTTGACCGCGCACCGACCCGTCATAAACCCGCGATCCCACCCGAGCGGTCACCCCGCCGAGGAGAGATTCATCTACCGAATACTGGCCCAGCACCTGCTTGCCAGTCATCTTTGCCAAAGCCGCTTGCACCATCGCCTGCTGTTCGGCGTCCAAGGGACGTGCCGAAGTGATCTGCGCCCGGGCGATTCCCCTGCGCTCGTCCAACTGCGATTCGATCGACGACACGACTTCCGGCAGCATTGCAATCCGCCGATGATCGATCATAACGAACAAGAAATTCTTAATCAGGCCCGAAAGCGAAACCATCGGAGCCAGGCGCTCAACGACAGCTTTCTTCTTTGCCGCTCCGACCGCCGGAGAGTTCAAAACATTCCGGAGTTCCACCGAATCCTGCTGCATCGACTGAAACACCCGCAGTTGGGCCAACGCCAGATCCGGCGTCAACATTGGCGACGAGCCCATCAGAATATCCACCAGAGCGCGAGCGTAACGAGAGGCGACGGCGAGTGACATAGGCCTAGTTGTTCAGTCCTTTCAAAAATCCGCCGATCAACCCGGCATCCACCGGCGCAGTTAGCCGCGCCCGCAACTGGCCTTCGGCCGTTTCGAGCGCCAACAGCGCCGCGTAACGTCGCAGTTCCACCTGTGCCGATTTAGTCGCGGTTCCGATCTCAACATCAGTATGTTGCCGCATTTTGGCAATGGCCTCTTCGCCCTCTTTCCGCACCCGGGCCTCCTCGGTCGCCATCTCGGCAGCCGCATTCGCCCGGATCGAGGCTATCTCGCCTTCCAGATTCTTTAGCCGCGCTTCAATCGCCGTCACTTTGGCCTCAGACTCTTTCTGCATCGCCGCCGCATCGGCCAGACCCTTCTGGATCTCCGCCGTCCGCCCCGCAAAAAACGGGGGCAGCATTTTGCTCGCCAGATAACCCAAACCCAGCACTAACAGCGCAAAATTCGCCCACTTCCAAGGCAACATCGCATCGTGGTCAGCATGTTCGGCTACGGCAGGAGCATGCTCCTGCGCGAACACCATCACGGCCGCCAGCGCCAAACCAAGGAGTACGCGGCGCATCATGCGGTCCTCCGGAGAATGCTGGTTGTGATCGCTTCCGCCAACGACTCGGTCTCGGCCAGCAGGCCCTGCCGAGCGACCGCCACTTCGATGGCGACAACGACGTTCGCTTCGGCCAATTTTGTTTCCGCAGCCTTCTTCTCATCGGCAAACCGCGCCGTCAGCTCAACCGCCAACGCCTTCCGTTTTTCTTCGTTCACCCTGTAGATTTCGGTGCGAGCGTGCCGGATGGCCCTTTCGTACTCGGCCGCCTTCTGCTCAGCTCGCGCCACCGCATCGGAGGCTTTCTTGCGCGCACCAACTGTTGCGTCGAACCGAGCGCGCAGCAACTTCTCAATCGGCTTGAAAAACGTGCTCTTCAAATAAAAGTGCAGCAGCAAGACCAGGAAAAAGGTCGGCAGCCCGCGAAGGATTATATTGTAAAGCGCGTCTAACGTGGCGTCCATGCGAGAAAGTTACATCCTAGGGTAACAAAAAAGTCGATCTGTGTGTGAAGTCTGGATTCTTGTTTAACGAGAAATCGTACGCATTCTTCGGCTAAGAGATCAGATCCTTGATTACGAGCCCTTCGACGTCGGTCAAACGGAAGTCCCGCCCCCCGTACCGATAGGTCAGCTTGGTGTGATCGAGGCCCAACTGGTGCAGCATCGTCGCCTGCAGATCGTGCGGGTGCACCGGTTTATCGACGGCTTTGAACCCGAAGTCGTCCGTCGCTCCGTAAACCGTCCCCCCCTTGAACCCGCCGCCGGCGACGATCATCGAATAGCCGTGGTTGTTGTGGTCCCGACCGTTCTGGACGTTCACGAGGCCACTTACCTCCATCGACGGAGTTCGGCCAAACTCGCCGCCCACCAGCACAATCGTGTCCTTCAACATGTCCCGCGCCTTCAAGTCTTCCATCAACGAGCCGATCGCCGGATCGGCTTCGTTGGCCAGCTTCCGGTGAATCGTGATGTCGTCGTGGTTGTCCCAAGGCTGACTATTGCCATGGTAGATCTGCACCATCCGAACGCCCTTCTCGGCCAAGCGCAGCGCCGTCAGGCAGCCTCGGCCCACGGGCGTATCGCCGTACCGCGCCCGCACCGCCTCCGGTTCCTTCGTGATGTCAAACACCTCCGGTGCCTCGCTCTGCATTCGATAGGCGACCTCCATCGATTCCACGCCTGTCTCAAACCGCGGATCGTGGATCTGATTCAACTTGCCGAGAAGATCCATCTGGCGCCGCTGCTCGGTCGGCCCGCGCTGCGGCGTGATGTACGGAATCAGCTTCCGCACGTCTTTCTCCTTGGTCTCTATGTGGACGCCCTGATGCACCGCCGGCAGAAACGCTGAGGTCCATAGCTGCGCCCCAATCACCGGCACCCCGGGGCACAGCACCACAAAACTCGGCAGGTTGTTATTCATCGACCCCAGTCCGTAGGACAGCCACGAACCCATCGATGGCCGACCCGGCAGCGGCACCCCGCAGTTCATAATCAGCAGCGAGGGCTCATGGTTCGGCCGCTCGGTATGCATCGACCGGATGACGCAAAAGTCGTCAATATGCGCGCCCAGCTTCGGGAAAATTTCGCTGATCTCGGTGTCGGATTTCCCGTACCGCTTAAATTGGAACGGCGAACCAAGCAGCGCCCCGGTCTTGCGCTCGGTCTTCAAATTCGCGCCGGACGGCATCGGCTTGCCGTGATACTTCTGCAGCAGAGGCTTGGGGTCGAAGGTGTCCACCTGCGACGGCCCGCCGTTCAAGAACACGAAGATCACGCGTTTGGCTTTCGGCGCGAAGTGCGGTTGCGGCACCGTAGCCGCCAAGCCACAACCGCCAAAGCCAATCGACAACGTACTGAGAAGTTCACGACGGGTCATAGGGGATTACTCGATATACAGAAATTCGTTCGAACTCAGCAGGACCTGCACGTACTCGGCCCAGGCGTTCCCCTGCGCCAGATACTCGCGGGCCAACTGCGCCTCGGCCTTCTCGGGAACACGTGCAAAAATCCGGCGGTAGGCTTCCGCCGGGTCCGGCCCCGGAATGGCCGCTGACGCCTTCATCATCAACGGGCTATTCAGCAGGAACAACCGCTGCAGCGGCACGTTCGTCTCGATCCGCCGTTCGCTCGTATTGTTCGGATTCGGAAAATCGAACAAGTTCAACATCGTGTCCGTCCGGCGACGGCTGATGAAGCCATAAACCGTCCGCCGCGTGTTGGTCGCCTCGTCCAACGGAACCGCCTTCCCGCCGGTCTTCAGATCCAACTGCCTCGAAACCGCCAACACCGAATCCCGAATCGCCTCGGCGTCCAGCCGACGCTTCGGGTAGTGCCAGAACAGCCGATTCTCCGCGTCCACCTTCTCGCTTGCCGCCACCGGTCTCGCCGCCATCTGATAGACGTTCGACAGCAGAATCTCCCGCTGCAGCGCTTTGATGCTCCAGTTGCCGTCCATGAACCGAGCGGCGAGGTGATCGAGCAGTTCAGGGCTCGATGGCCGTTCGCCGAGAATTCCGAAGTTCGAAGCCGTTCGCACGATCCCTTCCCCGAAGTGGCCCTGCCAGATCCGGTTTGCCATCACCCGAGCGGTGAGCGGGTTGGCTTTGCTCGCGATTCGCTCGGCCAGTTCCAAACGGCCGGAACCTGTCGAAAACAGCTCCGGCTGCTCCGGCTTCGACAGAATCGCCAGCCACCCCCGCGGCGCCTCCTCTCCCAACGTCGCCCGATTCCCCCGCAAATGTACCTTCTCATTTCGCGGCTTTTCCGCGTCCGTCAGCGCATGCAGGAACGGGTACCGCTCGGGCATCGCCTTCTCGGCCACCGCGATGATCTGCCGCAGAAAATCGAGGTGTTCCCGATAGTGGCCCTGCAGCCAGCGATCCACCTTGCCCTCGCCATAGAAGAAAACTCCCCGCGCCCCAAAGAAGTCCCGATACAGGTAGAACTCGTCCTTCGATAGCGAAACCAGGTCCGCCCCCGCCAAGTCCCCGCGCTTGTTCGAGCCGCCTAGCCGGATTAGATTCTTTTCGTCAACCGCCCGCTTCTCGCGCAGCACGGCCACCAGCACATTTCGAAACTTCGCCGGGTCGTCGGTCTTCACCTGAATCGCTTCGCGATCGGTCCGGGCGAGATACGCTCGGAACCGCTCCACCGTTTCGCCGTCCAGCCCGTCCAACTTGCCCTTGCCGATGGCGGCCAGCATGTAGCGATCGGCCTTGGCGGCCAGCAGATCCATCACCTGCTCGGACTGCTTCTTCACGAACTCGTCCCGGTCGTCCTTGGCCCGTTTCAAGGCCTTCTCGGCGGTCTCGTATTTGGCCACCGTCGCGGCGTCGGCCAGCGGGTACTCTTTGTACTTCGAGCTATTGAAGATGCCCAGAATCGAGTAGTAGTCTTTGGTGGGAATCGGGTCGAACTTGTGGTCGTGGCACTGCGCGCAAGCCACGGTCAAGCCGAGAAAGCCGCGAGTCGTCACGTCCACCCGGTCGTCCTGAAACTCCGGGTTCAACCCGTATAGCCCCAAGCCCGGCAGCAGCGCCGGATCGTTCAAATGGTCCGCCGCCAACTGCGCCTTCACAAACAGGTCGTACGGCATGTCCTCGTTAAAGGCATCGATCACCCAGTCGCGGTAGCGAAAGGCGTTCGGCTGCGGCTCGTCCATCGTCGAGTTCAACTTATCGTCGGAGTAGCGGGCGACGTCGAGCCAGATTCGTCCCCAACGCTCGCCGTAGCGTGGGCTCGCCAGCAGTCGGTCGATCACCTTCGCCCAGGCTTGCGGCGACTTGTCGTTCACGAACGCTTCGGCCTCTTCAAACGTGGGCGGCAGTCCTGTCAAATCGAGCGTCGCGCGCCGCAGCAGCGTCCGGCGCGAGGCCGGTACCGCCGGGGTGATTCCTTTCGCTTTCCAAGCCGCTTGCAGCACCGAATCGATCGATCCGCTGGCCTTCCCCACCGGCTGAAACGCCCAGTATGCCCGCTGCTCCGGCCGAATCAGGTAGCCCTTTGCCTTCGCTACGGCCGGGGCTTCCGGCCACACGGCTCCGTCCTTGATCCAAATTTCGAGCGCCGCAATTTGAACGTCGGAAAGCTTGCCGCCGGCGGGCGGCATCTGCCCGGAACGAACCCGCGCCAGCAGCAGGCTCTCCTCCGGCTTGCCGGGCGTCACCACCTTAGCCAGCGACGCTTGCGATACCATTTCGAGGCCACCCAGCTTGGTCTGCGTGTGACACGAAAAACACCGCTCGGCCAGCAGGGGGCGCACTTTGGTTTCGAAGAACTCTGCGCCCGTCTCCGCCGCCTGGAGCGGCAAGCAGAGCAGGGCTAGATACCGAATCATCCCGCCACTATATCATTAAGGTTTTTGCAGTTCTCTCAGCACGCGCGGATCGTCCATTTTGGGGCCGGGCTTCGGGTCCATCGGCTCGCGCGCGTTTTTCGGATCAAACAACTCCGGCCGCACCGAGAGCAGTTTGAACGGAGCGAAGTCGGGGTTGGCGCTGGAGAAGCAGTCCGAAAGATCGGCCGCCGTCGCGTCGTACAGGTTCAGGGGCGGCATGCCCAGCAGCCGGAACGCCGTCTTCAACATTCCCGGAAAGCTCGAATTCACCTTCGAAACGTAGTTCTTTTTGGCGTAGGGGCTGGCGACCATCATGACGGTCCGATGCGAATCGACGTGGTCAACTCCGCCCTGGGAATCGTCTTCGGTGATCAACACCGCCATCTGCTTCCACCATGGGCTTTTCGAAAGGAATTCCATGATCCGGCCGAGGGCGATGTCGTTGTCGGCCATGTAGGAAGCCTGATACGGATAGCCGTCTTCGGGGCGCGGCTTGGCACCGTGGTCGTTCGGCAGATGAATAAAAACGAACCGGGGGAACTCCTCATTGCCTTCGATGTAGAGACGCTCCACTTCGTTGATGAATTGCGTGGTCCGGAACTGGTCCGGGATGTTGGTGTTGTAGTTCGGATAGTCGCGCGACGTGTTGCGGTAGAGCGGGTCCGGCATGGGGACGTTCGTCAGATACCGCGCACCGGTAGGCTTCAGCCCTTCGCCTTCGTCGGCTCCAGCGAGTTCGAACCCTTCGCCGAAGTTCCGGAATTTGATCTTGTTTCGTTCAAGATGATGCCAGATCGCCCCGGCTTCCAACTGTTCTTCGGGATGAACGCTGGAATTGGAACCCGGGTTCGAGAATCGTCCTGGCGCCGCCGTCGGAAAGCGGAAATCCTTCTGGCCACCGTAGGCGGCCATGAGCGTTGACTCGGTCCAGGCGTCCGGATAGGAACCGGCGAGCCAATGATGGCCGTCGACCGAGACCTCGGAGTCGGCATAGAAATTGTCGGAAAAGGCGTAGCGGTCGATGAGAGACCGATGGTTCGGGCTTACCGCGATATTCCGCAAGGGCGCCCGGTTCTGCAGGGCGCCGCGTTCGTTCTGGACGATGGCATATTGCCCGAAACGGGCGAGGTCCCAGGCCGAATTCACGGCGCCGTTGGAGGCGGTGACGACATCGCCGAACACCTCGTCGAACGTTCGATTCTCTTTCACAATGACAACGACGTATTGAATCTCTTTCGGCAGCGCCGGCGCTTCGGCCTTTTGCGGAACGAACCCGTTCAGATACATAGCCTTATCCGTATGCTGGGAGAACTCGTCGGCGGCGGGGAAGGGGTAGACGGAGACGGTTCCGCGCCGAAGTTCGGCTTGGAAGCTGCGGTCGAACGCTTTCATCATGGAGGCGTTGGGGCCGGTGCCGTGGCCTTTCGCGTTGCCGACGTGGACGACGCCGTCACGCACCACGACGCGCGTCGGAAACCACCCGGCGGGCAGGTGCGCGACGGTTTTGTGCTGCTTCAGGTCGATGACGCCGATCGCGTTGATGCCCGCTTCGGCAACGAGCAAATGGTGGCCGTGGATGGCCATGCCGGTCGGCAACACGCCACGCAGGGACTCCAGGCCCGGAATGCGGATTTCGATTTCGCGTTCCACCGTCAAGGACTTCGCGTTGATGACGGTGATCGAGTCGTTGTGTCCGTTGGCGACGTAAACGTGGTCCCCATGCGCCAGCACGCCGCTGGGGCTGGAGCCGCCGTGGATCCCATTGCCAAAGGGCTTTCCGGTCGGAATGAACGAGAGCACTTTCGGCTCGGCGGGCACGGCTAAGTCAACCACCGTGAGGCTATTGGCTTCTTTCACGTTCGGACTACCCAAGCCCGGCACGGCCACCGGCACTCCCGAGGCATTCGACCGGGTGACGCCCGCGGCCGACTCGGCGCTGGGAAACCCAAACGCGGGGAACGGCAGGCCGGTGGTGCGAGCCTGCTTCGCGTCGGCTCCCGGGATCGGGCTGTACTCAAACATGCCGATGTTGGTGACGTAGGCCCGTCGACCGTCCGCGGAAAGAGCGATGGCGAACGGGAGGCGTCCGGTACGAAACGAAGCCAGCTTCCGCTTCTTCTTCGTATCGAAGATGACGACGCGGAAATTGGCTTGGTCGACGACGTAGAGCAGGCCGCGCTTCAGGTCCAGCGCTAGGTCGCCCGAATAGGAATCCTTGCCGCCATCGCCGTTCAAATCGAAGATCTGCTTGTGCTTCCCGCTGCCGATATCGACGAGGCGAACGCGTCCCGAGTTGCCCTCGCTGGCCCAGATTTCGTTGTTGTTTTCAAAGCCGAGGCCCATGAAGACGCTGCGGAATTCGTCGTCGTCGTCGTCGGCTGGTTTGGGCCGGCCACCCAGGGCATCAATGGTTTTAGGCCGCCACGTGCCGGCGTTCTGTTCGAGGGTGGTGAGCGAGTACCGGTTCGGTCCGCCGTCAGAGGAGACGATGTGTTTGCCGTCGGGGGAGACGGCTAGGCCCCAGATGCCGGGTCCGGTTTGGAACTGGCGGCCGAGGGGAGCGAGCATTCTACCGCCCGGTAAAACGGTCTCGCCGCCAGGTCGGCGGACGGCGGTACGGGTGCCGGCGGGCGTCCGGAAGTCGGCTGCGAACAGGGCAAGAGTGGTAAAGAGTCCAAGGGCAACGCGCATTTGGGTACTCTCAATTATTACCGTGCTTACGCAACCTACGCCAGACCAGAAAACGAAGCTCTACGTGCTGGAGAGCTATGTCCTCCATCAAGGGGCCCAAACGGCAGCGCTCCACTCTTGGATTCAGGAGACTTGGCTGCCCGCTCACGACGGCCCGGCCGTTGTCCTCGACGCGGTGATCGCGGCGCAGATGCCGCAGGTGGCCACCCTGCGCGGCTACGCGTCGTTAGAAGACTGGGCGGGTACTCGGCTGACGCCGCCCGGGAGCGCCAACTCGGCGGTGACGCTGTTGGAGCCCGCGAGCTACTCTCCGGAACTCGTCGCCGGGGCCAGCGAGAAGGGTCGGATCTTCGAGATGCGCCTGTACCATTCGCCGTCGTGGCCGCAGTGGCAACTACTGCACGAGCGCTTCGCCGGGCCCGAGATCAAGATTTTCCATCGCCTTGGGATCAACCCGGTGCTCTATTCGAGCACCATCGCCGGGCCGCATATGCCGAACTTGGTGTACCTGACGCCGTTTGCGGATCTGGGCGAAAGGGAACGGGCCTGGGCCGCGTTCATGGCCGACCCGGAATGGCACAAGGTCCGGGCCGAGTCGATTGAAAGCGGCGGGCAGATCTCGCAGTGGATGGAAATTACACTGTGGCGGGCGGCGGCGTACTCACCGGTTCGCTAACCACGCGGGTGGCCGGGATGCCGGCGCGGTGGAGGTTGTTCTCCACCTTGTCGATCGATAGCCGGGAAGCGTCGTACTCGACCAAGATCTGGTCGAGCGACGGCTGGAGTTTGATCTGCTCGATCCCGTACAGGGCGTGAGCGTTATTGATGTTCTTCATCAAAACGTCGTCGACCGGGCGGGATAGCTTATAGAGGAGTTGAACGCGCGTCATCTACCTACGAGTTTAGCCCCAAAGCTCGTGAACCGGCTTGTAGAGACCCTCGCCGGCCGAGGGGACGTACTCGAAGCCGCGGCCGAACGGATCGTCGTAACGGACGTTGGTCCAATTGATGCCGAGCGCGGAATAGATGGTCGCTTCAATATCTTCGACCCGGATGTCGCGGCCTTCGCTCCAGCCGAAATCGGTCGTCCGTGCGCCCTGGGCGTCGGTAGTACCGATGGCTCGGCCGCCCTTGATGCCGCCGCCGGCGAAGGTGGCGAACTGCTGCGTGTAGTGGTCGCGGCCCATCTGGTCATTGAGGGGACCGACGGTGCGCCCGAACTCGCCCATCATGACGATGAGGGTTTCCTTCAACATGCCGCTGGCTTTCAGGTCGGCCAAGAGAGTGCCGTAGGCGTTGTCGAGTGTCCGCCCCAGGCTGAACATGCTGTTCACGTTGGCGGCCTGGGAGTAGATGTTGGAATGCATATCCCAGCCGCCGAGGGTGACCTGGATGTAGCGGGTTCCGGAGTTGGCCTGCAGCACCTGCTTGGCGGTGAGAAGCGCATTGCCGAAGCCGGTGCTGCCATAGCGGGCGCTATCGGCCGTCGTGTATTTGAAGGCTCGATCGACGATCGGGTTGTACATGAGCCCACGGGCCGACTTATAGAAGTCCCCGTAGTCCTGCATGACCTCGGCGTTGGGCGAATTGATGCGCAGGGGGTTGTCGAGTGATTCGAGCAAACCGAACTTTTCATTGAAGCGGGTGACGCCGTCGACGTTCGTCGTGTTCGCCAGGCCGGCCGCGTTGGGGGTGACCTTGAACGGTTCATAGCTGGCGGGCAGAAAGCCGGAGCCGACCGCGCCGTCGGCGTTGAGGGCAAGGAACGTGGGGAAAAGCTGGCCGGGGGTCCGTTCCGGTTTCTTCTCGATGGCGACGATGGAGCCGATGTTGGGGGCGATATCGCCAAGCGTGGCGGCTGGGCTACGACCGATCTGCACCCAGGTCTGGGATAGAGTGTGCTGCGCGGCCCAGGCACGGACGCTGCGGACAACGGCGACGTCGTCAAGCTGCGCGGCGATCTTCGGGAAGACGCCGGTATTGAAGTTCATGCCCTTGATCATCTCGGGCTTGAAACCGGCGGGGGAGACACCGTCGATGAACTTCAAGTCAAAGGTATCGGTATGAGACGGGGCGCCCGTGAGCAGGATGAAGATCACGTTTTTGGCGGTGTTCTTTGTCGTTACGTTCTGGCTCCGAATGAGTTGAGCGTTGGCGTTGCCGGCTAAAAACGAACCGGCGACACCTCCGCCGAGGACTTTAAAGAATTCCCGCCGGGAAGCGAAGGGCCGACGGAAGAAAGGCACGTGAGCGTGCGGGAGCTTTTCGACCAGGTTTAGAAATTTGGCTTCGTTCGACATGGTGTGGCTCCTTAGTAATTGAAGGTGAAGTCGACTTTGTTATAGAGCGTCCACAGCAGGTTTTCGGCCTGAAGGGAACGATTTCCGGAGCGGAGGGCGCTGATGGAGGATATCTGTTCCGACTCGTTCGGGTAGCGCGACAGGACTCTGAGGAACAACGTATCGACCAGCTGCCGGTCGTCGAGGTTGATGACCTGACGGAGGAGGCTGGAGGTGGGTCCGGTGCCGGCCTGGCGGGTGCGGTTCATGACGAACGCGTTGTTCATCAGGGTGAGCGCCTGTTGGTCAGAGCCGTCGCGCCGACGTTCGGTGTCCTCCCGGTCGCCCGGGTAGAAGACATTCAGGAAGGCGGCTGCTCCGCCACGGGCGGCGGGGGCGGGGGTCTGCATGGCCCAGTTGACGGTGCGGGTCTGGGTTCGGTCGTTCGAATTGACGACAAACGTGATGTTGCTGGGGATATTGCTCGATTGCTGAATGCCGTCATAGATCTCTTCGGCCGTCAGGCGGCGCACGAGCCGACGAGCGTGGAGCGACTCCCAGGAGGGGTTCCATTGGCCGTCGTAACGGGACGAAAGCTGGTAGGCGTCGGAGGTGGTGATCAGGCGCATGATCGCCTTGAGGTTGAACTGCTGGTCCACAAAATACTCGCCCAACTCCTTCAGCAGGCGAGCGTTCGACGGCTGCAGGGTCCACGGGGCCGGAGGCGGATTGTCGGGATCGAGGCGGGCGGGGTCAAGCTGGTTGACCGGCTCGACGAGGCCTTTGACCATCAATTCCCGCCAGAGGTAGTTCGCGGTGGCGCGGGCAAAGAGTGGATCGGCGACGACGTTACGGGCGATAGCGGCGCGCCAGTTTTCCCCGTTGGCGGGGGTAGCGCCGGAGGCGGCAAAGGGGTAGACCGGAGCCGCCGTCGAGCTCGAGCCGACGGGGATGCGGGAGGGCCGATTACCGGTGGTCGTATTGACCGTATAGACGCCACGAAGATTGACGCCCATGTTCCAGTAGTTGTAGTTGCGATTCTCGACGACGGGGCGGATGGCGGTCATCGTGGTCTGCGCGAAGAATGCCGACATGCCGTACGCTTGCGTGCGGGTGGCGCTGCGGCCCCACAGCGAAAGCGTATCGACGTGGCCGCGACCGTTGTGGCACATGATGCAGTTGAAATGGCTGACGCCGAGGAAGGTGTCCGCCGTGGACGAAGCCATCTGGTCGTACATGTCCTGCACCGGGCCGTTCGTGATGCGGTTGCCGATCTGCCAGTTCAGTTCGCCCTTCACGAAGGAGTTCTCACCCGTCCCGGCGATCAAGGCGGTGGCCATCTTGTCATACGACAGGTTGGCGGTCAAGGCATCTTTGGTCCACTTGTAGAAGGCCTCCCGGCCGTCGGCGAAGCGATTCGTGTTGGTGGCGCGGACGGTGTCGGTGTTGCGATAGAGGTCACCAAAGAACATCGTCCACTTGTCGACCCACTCCGGCGTGGCCAGAAGTTCGTCGACGTACTTGGCACGTTTGTCGGCGGAGGTATCGGCGACGAAAGAATTGACACGGGCGACGGCGGGAATTCGACCAGTCAAATCGAGCGTGACGCGGCGGATGAATTCGTAGTCGTTCGAGCGGGCGGCGGGTTCGACGCCTTTCTCGCGGAGGACGCCGAAGATGTTCCGGTCGATCAGATTTGCGCTCGAGGAGGATTGCGAGTAGGAGGTTCGGCTGCCGCCGGGAACGAAACTCATCGCTTGCCGGACGTCGATGGTTTCGCGGCTGTAGCGCCCGACGCGAGCGGCATTGAGGACTTCATTACGCATTTTTGCGCCGGAAGGCCCGAAATAAGTGCATTCAGCGTGCTCGACGGTGAGGTGTTCGTCGAGCTCCTGGGCGTTGATTCCGACCGTGAGCAAGCTTGCTAAGGCAAGTATTGATTTCTTCATGCAAATCCCCCTGTACTTCTGATTCTATGGCTCCGAACCCGTTGTTTGGCAAAGAGTTTCTGTTTCTAAGGCAATTTTCATCAGGCGGTCTAGGTGAGAGGATAGAGTAGTTGCGCCTTCTCACCTGCTTTTTCATCGCTACCAGTTGTAACGCCGCGCCAATGACCTTGGAGCAGGCGATTGCCGAGACGATTGCACGGCATCCTTTGCTCGCCGCAGCGGACGGACGGATTTCGACGGCGCAGGGGTTGCTGGAGCAAGCGGCGTTGCGGCCGAACCCGCGGCTGGCGTTTCAGGTGGAAAACTTGCGGGGGCCTTGGCAGGGCTCCTTTAACTACGCGCGAGACACGGACAATTTTGTATGGCTGTCGCAGACGATTGAGACGGCGAAGAAGCGGCAGTATCGGTCGGAGTTGGCGGGGGTGAATCGGCAGGTGGCGGAGAGTGCGCGTCTGTTGCTCCAGCAGCAATTGGTGGCGCGGGTGAAGCAGGCGTGGTGGAACGCGGTGGGGACGGAACGGGCGCGGGTGATCTACGAAGAGACCCAGAAGACGTTTGCGCAGATCGTGGACTACCACGTGATCCGGGTGCGGGAAGGGTCGATGGCGGAGGCCGATTTGATCCGTGTGCGGCTGGAGGCGGAGCGGTTTGCGTTGGCGGCGAATAACGCGACCTTGAGCGCGGAGCGGGCGCGGATTGGGTTACAGCGGGAGATCGGCCGGAGCGAATTTGGGACGCTGGAGTTGGCCGATACGCTGGAGAAGCCGGCGGTGGCGGCGACGGCGGGGGAGCGGGCCGAACTATTGCTGGCGCGGAACGCCATTGCGGCGGCGCGGGCGAATCAGCAGTTGCAGATGGCCCTGGCGAGGCCGAACTTCGACGTGCTCGGCGGCTACAAGCATACGATGGGCCAGGAGACGGCGCTGGTGGGGTTGCAGATCGATCTGCCGGTTTACAACAAGAACCAGGGGAACGTGGCGGCGGCGGTGGCGGAGATCCGAGTGGCCGAGAACAACTTGAAGGCGAGCGAGGCGGTGGTTCAGGCGGAGTTGAAGACGGCTGAAGTGGAGGTCCGGCTGCGGAAGAAGCAGGTGGACGAGACGCTCGGCCCGCTGCGCGAACAGGCGATGGATACGGCGCGGATTGCGCAGGCAGCATATCGCGAGGGAGGCACGGACCTGCTGCGGCTTTTGGACGCGGAGCGGTTGCGGCTGGAGACCCAATTAATTTTTGTTCAGGCGTTGGTGGAGCATCGGATCGCGGTAGTGAATCTGGAGACGGCGAGGGGGGCAAACCAATGAAATATCTTCTGCTGATGGGGCTGTTGCTGGCGGTGGGCTGTACGAAAGAAGCGCCGAAGCCGGAGGCGGGCAAGGGCGGGGAAAAGGAAAAGAAGACCCCGGGCGAGGTGAAGCTGGAGCCGGCGATGGTGAAGAGCGGGAACATTGTGTCGGTGCCGGTGGAGAGCCGGACGCAGCCGCTGGTGCTGTCGGTGAACGGCCGGTTGACGGCGAATGAAGACCGGACCTGGCATGTGGACGCATTCACGGAAGGGAGGATTCTGAAGCTGCTCGCCAACGTGGGTGATCGGGTGACGGCGGGGCAGATCGTGGGGCAGATGCATTCCCATGAGGTGCATGAGTCGCGGAGCGAACACCAACGAGCAAAGACGGATTTGGCGAAGACGCAGTCGCAGCGGAGCTACGCCGAGAGGACGCGGGACCGGATGAAGCGGTTGCTCGAGTTGAAGGCGGCGTCATTGGAGCAGGCTGAACATGCGGAGTCGCAGTTGCGGGACGCGGAGTCGGCGGTGAAGAATGCGCAGATTGAGCTGGAACGGACGCGGGTCCATTTGGTCGAGTTTCTGGACGTGCCGGCGGAGGCGCATCAGGACGAGGCGGTGCCGATCAAGAGCCGGAACGGCGGGACCGTGATTAAGCGGGAGACATCGGTGGGCGCGGTGGTGAAGGCGGCGGACGGGGTGTACGTGGTGAGCGACCTGACGAGCGTGTGGATGATCGCGGCGTTGCCGGAAGATCAGTTGGGAAAAGTGCGGGTGGGGATGAATGCGCAGGTGAAGGTGCAGGCGTATCCAGATGAAGTGTTTGCGGGAAAGATTGTGCGGTTGGGCGATCAGTTGGACGTGGAGACGCGGACGGTGCCGGTACGGATTGCGCTGGCGAACCCGGGGCAGAAGTTGCGGCCCGAGATGTACGCGGTGGCCGAGATTGGGGCGGGAGGCGTGGCGGAGGCGACGATGATGCCGCAGGCGGCGCTGCAGGATTTCAATGGACAGGCGGTGGTGTTTATCGACCTGGGCGACGGTAAGTATGTTGTGCGTCCGGTACGAACGGGGCGGGTGCAGGGGGCGAACGTCGAGGTGCTGGAAGGGTTAGTGGCAGGAGATCGGGTGGTGTCGCGAGGCGCGTTTGTGCTGAAGTCGCAGATGTTCAAATCGTCGTTGGCGGAGGAGTAACGAGTGGCCACGCTGATCGACTTCGCAATGCGGAACCGGCTGCTGGTGCTGGGCTTTCTGCTGGCCATCACTGGCTATGGATTGTACTGTCTGGGAGAGATTCCGATTGAGGCGTTTCCTGACCTGACGAATAATCAGGTGAGCGTGATTACGGAGTGCTCGGGGATGGCGGCAGCGGAAGTCGAGCAGATGGTGAGCTATCCGATTGAGACGACTTTGCTGGGGATTCCGCGGAACAACGGGGTACGGTCGGTTTCGAAGTTCGGGCTGTCGATTGTGACGGTGATGTTCGAGGACGACGTGAATACGCTGGTGGCCCGGCAGTTCATCAATGAACGGTTGCAGGAGGTGCGGACGCGGCTGCCGCAGGGTTTGGAGCCGGGATTGGGACCGATGGCGACCGTGTTCGGCGAGGTGTATCAGTACACGGTGGAGACGGACAAGCTGAGCCCGCTGCAACGGAAGACGCTGCAGGAGTGGCAGATTAAGCCGCAGTTGCGGAGCGTGCGCGGCATCAACGAAGTGGACTCCTGGGGCGGAGAGACTGAGCAGGTGCAGGTGGAGATTGATCCGCGGGCGATGGAGCAGTACGGGCTGACCGTGAAGGAGGTGTTTGCGCGGCTGACCGAGAACAACGAAAACTTCGGCGGCGGGTATATTGAGCACGCCTCGGAGCAGTACACGCTGATTGGGCTGGGCCGGGTGAAGCGGCGAGAGGACCTCGAGAGGATCGTCGTGAAGACGAACGCGGGGACGCCGGTTTTACTGGGCAGCGTGGCGAAGATCAAGACCGGAGGGATGCAGCGGCAGGGGGCGATTTCGCGAGATGGCAAGGGCGAGACGGTGGGCGGGGTGGCCGTGATGTTGAAAGGGGAGAATGGACAGAACGTGATTGAACGGGTGAAGCAGAGGTTGTCGCAGATCCGGGTGCCGGCGGGCGTCAAGCTGGTTCCGTTCTATGACCAGAGCGAAGTGATCAACCGGACGATTGGGACAGTGGGCCGGAATCTGCTGGAGGCCGGGGCGCTGGTGTTGTTGGTTTTGCTCGTGTTTTTGGGGAATGTGCGGGCGGCGCTCCTCGTCGCTTTGGTGATTCCGCTATCGATGCTGATCGGGTTTATTGGCATGCGGTACTTCGGGATTTCGGCGAACCTGATGAGCCTGGGGGCGGTGGATTTCGGGATGATCGTGGACGGGGCGGTGGTGATGATGGAAAGCGCCGTGGCGCGGTTGGCGCTGCGGGATCATGAATCCGTGATCGACACGCTGCGGCATGCGGCGGCGGACGTGGCGCGGCCGATTGTGTTCGCGGTGGGAATCATTATTGCGGTGTACCTACCGCTGTTTTTCCTGGAGGGATTGGAGGGGCGGTTGTTCCGACCGATGGCGGTGACGGTTTGTTCGGCGCTGTTGGGATCGTTGGTATTGGCGCTGGTGGCGATGCCGGTGCTGGCGAGTTTTGCGTTGGCGGGGGGCGTGAAGGCGCACTCGGAGGAAGGCTGGTTTGAGAAGGTTCGCGGGGTGTACTCGCGGCGGTTGGAGTTCGTATTGGGGCATCGGCAGTTGACGGTGGCGTTTGGGGCGTTGCTGGCGATGGGGGCGATTGTTTCGCTGCGCTATATCGGGACGGAGTTTATGCCGAAGCTGGAAGAGGGCTCGATTCTGATTCAGTCGAAGAAGCTGCCGGGGATCTCGCTGAGCGAATCGGTAGCGCTGAGCCAGAAGGTGGAGCAGGTGGTGATGACCTTTCCAGAGGTGACGGGCGTCGTGACGAAACTGGGGCGGAGCGACCTGGCGCTGGACGCGATGAGCATCAGCGAGGGGGACGTCTACATTCTGCTGAAGCCGGTAGAGCAGTGGACGACGGCGAAGACGAAAGAGGGGCTGATTGTGAAGATGGACGAGGCGCTGCAGGCGGTACCGGGGGTGGCTTACAATTTCACGCAGCCGATGGCGATGCGGCTGGACGAGACGATTTCGGGGATCAAGGCCGATGTGGCGGTGAAGATTTTTGGGGAGAGCCCGGAGGTTCTTGAGGCGCTGGCGCAGAAGGCGTTGCGGGCGCTGGAGCAGACGCCGGGGGCGGCGGATACACAGATGGAAGTCATTTCGGGGACGGCGGAGCTACGGGTGGAGCCGGACGTGGCGCAGTTGGCTAAGTACGGAATGAACGTGTCGGAGGTTCGGGAGGTGGTGGAGTCCGCCGTGGGGGGCCGCCATGTGTCGGAGATGATTGAAGGGCAGCGGCGGTTCCCTATTGTGATCAAGCTGCCGGAGGAGTATCGGCGGACGCCGGACGCGCTGAATAGCATTCGGATGCGGGCACCGGCGGGGGAGCGGGTGACGTTAGGACAGGTGGCGAAGATCAGCGTGGCGCGGGGGCCGGAGATGATCAACCGGGAGAATGGGCAACGGCGGATTGTGGTGCAGTCGAATGTAAGAGGCCGGGATTTGGGCGGGTTCGTGGCCGACGCGAAGCAGCGGGTGGAGGCGGCGATGACGGTGCCGGCGGGATATTTTATCGACTGGGGCGGACAGTTTGAGAATCAGGAGCGGGCGACGAAGCGGCTGTTGCTGGTGCTGCCGGCGTCGTTGGCGCTGATCTTCGGGTTGCTGTACTTAACGTTCAACTCGTTTCGGCAGGCGATGCTGATTCTGGCCAACGTACCGTTTGCGCTGGTGGGCGGGGTGGCGGCGTTGTGGCTGCGGGAGATGAATTTGAACCTGTCGGCGTCGATTGGGTTCATTGCGCTGTTCGGGGTGGCGGTGCTGAACGGGATCGTGATGGTGAGCCAGATCAACCGGATCAAGGAAGAGACGGGCGACGGCGAGCACGCGATTCGGGCGGGGGCGGCATCGCGGTTGCGGCCGGTGTTGATGACGGCGCTGGTGGCGGCGCTGGGCTTTCTGCCGATGGCGCTATCGACGTCGGCGGGCTCCGAGGTGCAGCGACCACTGGCGACGGTGGTGATTGGAGGGTTGGGCTCTTCGACGATATTGACGCTGTTTTTGCTGCCGGCGATGTACGGGTGGTTTAGCCCCAGAGTTCGTCGATAGCGAGATAGAGGCCGTCGGCGGCGGCCGGGACGTACTCGAAGGTTCGGCCGAAGAGGGTATCGAGTTGTTTGATCCAATCGAAGTCGGAGGGGGCGCCGCAGCCGAGAACGCCGCTGGCGATCGAGAGGGCATGTTGGATCTCTTCGCCCCAAAGGCGGCGGACGAGTTTGCGGGCGAAGGGCGGTTCCCACCGCGGGCCCCAGGTACCGTGGCAGCGGTGGACCGCTACTTCATGAGCCACTTGAGGTCGTAGTCATTGTCGGCGAAGGCTTGGGCAAGTGCGTTGAGCGGGCGGGGCGGTTGCCGGTGGTCGTGTTGGGTTGGATGGGGGGACTTCGATAGTCGATGTATAAGGGTTGCAGCTATCGGTACTGACGGGGTGGCGGATTTGCCCCAGCCGGAGAGGGTCTCGAGAGGGCCGCAGAGGAGGAACTCGGAATCCGAAGAGCGGTCAGCGAGGGTGACGCCATTTTCCGTGAGGGTTCCAAAGATATGCCTATCGATGAGCGGGAGTTGGTCGATCTGAAACTGTGCGTTGGTGCGACTGCCGCCGGCGAAAGTCCGGGAGCGGGTTCGGACTAAGCCGGCAGGAGGCCGGTGGAGAGGGTGATCAGAGTGAACAGAACGGAGGTCTTCATGATTTGTCCCTATTGGGCGGTCGATTCTCGAAACACTGGTGGGGGAATGGAGTTTCTATTGCAGGGTCACTAAACTATGCTTATGCCTTCTCTTCGGCTCGTCGCAGCTCTTACTCTTCTTAGCTCGGAATTCCTGCTCGCGCAAACCCCTTCGAACACCACCTTAAACGGAAAGTACTTCGCGCGCCACCTGTTGATGACGACGACGGCAGCGGGGGCGGTGGGCGAGATGCGAACCTTCTACGGTTCGGTGACCTTTAACGGGGTCGGGGGGTACAGCTTTTTGGGTTCGCAGATTGTGGGGGCGGCGGCGCCGGTGGCTCTGAGCGGGAGCGGTATCTACACGGTTCGGAGTACAGGATACGTGACGCTTTCGAACTTGCAGCGGGCCGGGAGCGAGATCTATGCGGGGATTGGCCCGGGAGCGGTGGTGGGGTCGACAACGGAGGGGAACGGGGGGGTGGCGGACCTGTTTATCGCGATTCCGGCTCCGACGGGGACGGTGAACAACCTCAGCCTGACGGGGGCGTATCAGGGGCAAACGCTGGAGTTTCCGGGGGGGTCAGCGGTGCACTTGAGGAATACGAACTTTCGTTTGAACGCGGGGGGGAACGGGAGCTTTGGGGATGTGAGCGTGAATGGAAAGGCGGTGAACTTAGGCGATCGGGCGACGACGCAGACGGTGGCGGCGGCATCGTATGCGCTGACCGGGGACGGGAGCGGGACGTTGAACTTTCCGGTGGGGACGGGGCTGACGGCGACGACGCAACTGCTGAGCGGGGGGCGGGCGGTGTATCTTTCGGCGGATGGGAACATTCTGCTGGGCGGGTCGACGGCGGCGGCGGGGCATGACCTGTTTGTGGCCGTGAAGGGGTTTACGGGAACGGCAACGGCGGCAAACCTGCGGGGGTTGTACTTCCACGGGGGTCTGCGATTTGAGGCGAACCGGGTGGGAAACTATGCGGGGGCGAGCAACGCGAACGGGACGGGGCGGATCGTATCGAGTCGACGGGTGCGGCAGGCGGAGGGGGTGCTGGATTTCACGGGGGTGAACAGCTATAGCTTGACGGCGGATGGGACGGGGTCGTTAGAGTTGAACCGGCTGCGGCTGGGGAACGGCGGGGAGCTTTACGCGGCGAGCGGGCTATCGACGGTGGACAACAACAACTACGAGTTGCTGCTGGGGGTGCGGGCTGCGTCGGCGACGGGGACGGGGGTCTTCATCAACCCGCAGGGGGTGTTGAACGCGGCGAGCTTTGCGCCGGTGGGGGCGCCGTTGTCGCCGGGGTCGTTCTTTACGATCTTTGGGGGAGGCCTTTCTTCGGCGACGACGGTGGCGTCGAGTCTGCCGTTTCCGACGACGTTGAACGGGGTGCAGGTGCTGGTGAACGGTACGGCGGCTCCTTTGTACTTTGTGAGTGCGGGGCAGATCAGCGCGCTGGTGCCATTTGGGGCAGCGGGGACGACGGCGACCTTGCAGGTGGTGAACGGGACGACACGGTCCAACACGGTGGAGTTGCCATTGGGGCGGACGTCGCCGGGGATCTTCACGATCCCGCCGGCGGGGACGGGGCCGGCGGCGCTGCTGCGGGCGGACTTCACGTTGATTAGCCCGACGAGCGGGGCGCGGCGGGGAGAAACGGTGCAACTGTTTTTGACGGGGTTAGGGGCAGTGAATCCGGCGGGTCGGGACGGGGCGGCGGCATCGGCGAGCCCGTTGAGTGTGGCGATAGCGGACGTGAAGGTTTACGTCGGGGGGCGGCAGGCGACGGTGCTGTTTAAGGGCTTGGCGCCGGGGTTGGCGGGGTTGTATCAGATCAACTTCACGATCCCGGCGAATGCCCCGACGGGGCCGACCGTGCCGTTGGCGATTGAGACGCCGGACGCTTTCCATGACATGGCGGACATTCCGATTACGAACTAGGCGAGACACGCTTCGGGTCTACTGGTTGGGTGATCCGGTCGCGATCTTGGGGAAAGCTACTCTGCGGGCCGGGGTTAGGCCACTATCGGCGGCTTGACCCGACCGAAGGGGACGAGCAAAGCCTCGACATCGTAATTTGGGGCCAACCGCTGCATAAAGTCCTTCTCTTCCAAGAAGTTGAGGACATCGGCCGGCGGGCAAAGCGTCGGTGCCTAAACCTATTCAACAATATACGCGCCTGCAGCACGGAGGAGGACGGTCCCGCCCGTCGGCATGCCACGCGGCATGATCAGTTTGTGATCTGGTCAAGTCTATTCGAGCAGAGGTGGTCAACTTCTGGGGGGCACCGAGGACGCGGCGGATACCCACGTCTTCGGCTTGTGTTATCACGACTTCCGCGATGTGCTGAAGACCGATAACCGACCGTTAGCCGTCCGGCTGGCCGACGTTTTTTTCTGACGTCAAGATTTTCACCTTCGGCGGCCATTCGGCGCACGCCTTCACGACCAAACCCGCTACATATGACCTGCTCTTCGGGGATGCCGGCCAAACTGGGAAGTGGGACAAGCTTGACCCCCCCCCTCCGGGGCCTTCGTCGCGGAAGCGAGCGTCCAGCTGCAGCTGAAGTGCAAGCCATGGGTCCGAGTCGGCGACACATACGACACATACGGCAGCGGCGACGGCAACGCGACTGACGGCAAGCACGGGTCGCTTTTCCAGAACATGCCCGCCCCCCGGCCCTTCGCCCGCTTCCCGTTCTTCGATATGGTCAACAACCGGGACATCTTCGTCAGCTTCGTGCTCCACCCCCACGCCAAATGGACGATCCGCAACGAATACCATTTTCTGGCGCTCGCGCAGCGGACCGACATTTGGCATCCAGGCGGCGGCATCTTTCAGCCGTGGACCGTTGGATATGCCAGGCGTCCGTCGAACGGCCAACAATCGCTCGCCAATCTCTATGACGTGTCCGTTGCATGGAGCACCAATGCTCGGGCAACCTTCACCGGCTACTTCGGCTTCGCCGACGGCAGGGACGTCATCAGGAAGATCCACACGTCAGGGGCTACCGGTAAATCCAGTTGTTTGGGAATAGTGTCTCGATTCTAAAGCAACTTGGTGACGGCGGCTTCGATCTCGGCGATCGCCGTCTCCCCTTTCCATATCTTCACTTTCTTTCCGGTCTTGTCGTAGAGCACTAGAGCTGGCAACTCTCCGCCCCATTTCGGGTCAATCTGACGGATAAAGGCGTCGTCGTCCTTCGGCGCTTTGATGTAGCCGGTCGTCGTGATCCCCGCCTCCTTCAAATACGCCCGCGCGGCCGGCTCGTTGTCCAACTCATCGGACGAAATCGTCACCACGACGAATCCCTTGGCTTTCAGCTTCGCCTCCAGCTTGGCGACGAGCGGCATCTCCTTCCGGCACGGCACACACCACGTGGCCCAGAAATCGACCAGGACCACTTTACCTTTCCGCTCGGCGATCAGCTTCGGGTACAACGTCTCGTTTACCTTCACGAGAGGCGTCTCCGCCCCCAAAAGGGCAAACCCAATCAGGGCAATCAGTTTCTTCATGGTTCCTTCCGTACCCGCTTAATCGTGCAGCCGAAGCTACGAATTCGGCCAATCTCGGTCGGCTGCTTGGCCAGCAGCGCGTCCACGGTCAGGCGTACCGCCTCCACCTTTACCCGGGCCGGGTTCTTGGCATCATCGATGGCCCCTTGGTAGCGAACCTCGCCGGCTTTGTCCACCACAACGGCTTCGGGCGTCATCCGCGCATCAAAGCGATCCGCCACCACATTGCTCCAATCCTTGAAGATCGGCACCGGGGACGCCACGTCTTTGGCGTACGACCGCACCTCGTCCACGGTCTCGTTATCGTTCGAGTTTACGAGCAGTATCCGCACCGGTTTGCCGGCATAACGAGCGACCAGCCCCTTGATGCGATCGGAGTAAGCGTTCGAGATCGGGCAGACCGTCGAAAGAAAGAGCAGCACGGTTACCTCGGAGGCAGCCCAATCGACCGCCTCCGGGCGACCATCCAACCGACTCAGACGAATCGCTTTCCCGGCCGCTTGCAGAGTGGTTGCACCCGTCCAGGCGCCGAGGAATGCCCGCCGGTTCACTTCTTCGGCTCGACCTTATTCTCGAGCTTCAGGTTCACGATCACCCGCTTGCGATCATCGAACGTACTTACCGTTCGCACGGGGCTCTCGTACCCTTTGGCCGACGCGCGGATTTCGTAATCGACCGCCGTGCTCAGGCCTGCGAAGGTAAAGATGCCGTCCGCCTTGGTAATGAAGCTGCGCACCTGCATCGACTTCGTGTTCTTAATCTGGACGACGGCGCCGTCGACGACTTGGTTATCCGACGACTTCACCGCGCCCTGCACCGCCCGCGTGTTGGCATCCTCTTTGGGCTGCCCCTTCCCGCCGGTACCCGGCAGCCAGTTGCCGTAGGTTCCTCCTGGCGATGGAGTGCTCTGCTGCGCCATCGCGACCGCCAGAGATGCGACCAGAAAAACGACCGTGGAGATGGGACGGGACATAAAAGTTCTATACACCTACAGATGATTCTACCTGGATTCGGGTTTCAGTTCGAAGAAGGTATCGACTCGAACCCCGGGCACGGCGGCCGTTTCCTTGGTTTGGGAGGCAAACCCTTTCGCCACCGCGGTTAGCTTGAACTTGGTTCCGGACGGTGGCAAACGAAAGGCGAACTCCCCATGGGCGTCGCACGCAACCTTTTGCGGTTTGTTGCGCTTGCCTTTGGCGGCTAGCTCGACCTGTTCGAGGGTGACGACCGCCCCGGGCAAGGCGAAGCCTGGCTCGCGGAAGACGGTCCCGGCGATCACCGAAGCAGGTTTTTTCTCTTGGCCACGGGCGTTCGCGGGAAGACCGAAACCTGCCGCGATGGCCAGCAGCACGAGGAACAGGCTACCAGTCTTTCTCGTCTTCGTCATCGTCGTTTTCGAGATCGTCTTCATCGTCGAACTCGTCGTCCTCGTCCTCTTCGTCCTCTTCGTCGTCATCATCGACGTCGTCTTCATCCTCATCGTCGTCGTCCTTATCGGACTCCAACTCGAGAGGATCGGTGCTCAGCACGCGCAAAGCCGCTCCGCACTCCTCGCATTCAACAACGTCACCGGCGTCGAGATCATCCTCATCAACTTCGATCACGGCATCACACTTTGGACAATTCACCATAGAAAATCACTCTCCAGACTGGCCGCCCTCTGCTGGGCCATTGCTACAGATCTATACGAAACTATCGACCGAACCCAATCCCCAAAATAGCGAACCTTAGTAAGCCTCTGCAAGCTCCGGTTTGAGTTGTTTAGCGTACTCATTCATCTGGTCCCCGGTCAAGGTCACCAGCGTTTTTTCAAAATCATCGCCCGACTCAATCATGTGCTTGAGATGCAACGCCGCCATCCGACTGCACCACGGATCGGTGATCGGATGACCCGACTCCGCGGACACCCGCAACAAGTGCGGATGGGGCAGGGCCAGGACTCTCTCCTCGCGCCGCCCCTCCATGACAATCTCAAACTTCACATCCACGGTATCGGCGTGACGGATGGAAATCCCGTTTTGGAGCCACCGAAATTCTACCTCAATCGGGGAACCGAACAGATCCGGCGCGGTGAAGTGGCGAAAAGGAACAGACATGCTCCCTCTAGTTTACTAATCGCGCAGGCTAGAATGGCGGACTAGCGATAAAAATTCGTGCCGTGTCTCTTTGTTGCGGAAATCGCCGAGCATGGAACTGGTCGCAGTTGACGAATGCTGCTTTTCAACGCCCCGCATCATCATGCAAAAGTGCCGGGCCTCGACAATAACGCCAACCCCGCGAGGCTGCAACACGTCCATCAAGGTATGGGCGATCTCCTGCGTCATGCGCTCCTGCACCTGCAAGCGTCGAGCAAAGACGTCGATAATGCGTGGGATTTTGCTCAAGCCCACTACCTTGCCGTTCGGGACGTAGGCGACGTGCGCCTTGCCGTAAAACGGCAGCATATGGTGTTCGCACATCGAAAAGAACTCGATGTCCTTCACGACGACCATCTCGTCGTAGTCGACGTCGAACAACGCGCCGTTGATTAGTTTATCGACGTCGGCTTGGTAGCCGGACGTGAGAAACCGCATTGCCTTCTCATAGCGCTCGGGCGTCTTCAAGAGCCCGTCACGGCTCGGGTCTTCCCCCAAACCTGACAGGATGTCCTTCACATGCGAGGCAATGTCGACCTGCTGCGATACGGGAACAATTTCAACCACAGGCTTACGTTGTTTCATCTTCACTTGAATCGATGAGCGTGAGCTCGACAGAGTTTCGTTTTGTTTCTTGCACTCGGACGTTGGCCAGTTGGGGGGCCGAGGCTCCCAAGGTGCCCTTCCACTCGCGTAGCAGGTGGTCTCGAATCGCAAACGCCATGTTTTCAGTCGTCGATGGAACGGTCGCGAATTCGGGCACGTCGACGTTCAAATAGCGATGATCGTAGCGATCCAACACCTCTCGCCGCACGAGCGAATCGAGTTCGGCCAGCGAGACGACCAAGCCGGTTCGCTCGTCCACAGAGCCCCGGACTGTGATGGAAACGACATAATTGTGGCCGTGGCCGTAGGGGTTATTGCACTTACCAAAAAGCCGCTGGTTCTCTTCGGCGCCCAGCTGTTCCAAATGGAGACGATGGGAGGCCACAAAGCGGTAGTTCCGCGTCAAGTTGACCGTCATTAGGCGCCTTGATACTCGACGCAGGTGTCTTCGGTTTCAAACAGGCGCACGGTGTGGAGCCGGGCTGGCCCCGCCTGAAAGCGTCGGTCCAGACGGGTCCAAATCTCGACCGCCAAGTTTTCTGTCGTCGGAATCACCTTGTCGAAAGGCGGAACTTCGTAGTTGAGGTGGCGATGATCCATGGGGTCAACCACCTCTTCCATCATCACGTCCTTCAGGTCTTTGAGGTCGTAGATCATGCCGGTGACGGGGTCGACATCCCCGGCTAGAGTCACCTCCAGCACATAATTGTGGCCGTGGCCGTTTACATTTGCCGCCGGGCCGTAAAGCCGGACGTTCTCTTCTTCGGACAGTTGCGGGTTCCGGCAGATGTGGGACGAGGAAAATTCAACGCGACGCGTGATGAGCATTACATTCGATAGGATGCGAGAATCAGGCACAGGGATACACTAGATATTTTAACCCCTATGCAGAATCCAGATCAGTGGCTCAAAGTCGCCGCCACCACCCTCGCCGTCGGACTCGTCGCCATCGTGGGTGATTCCCTTCGGGAACGCCTCGTGAACGTCGGCGATACCGCTCCCCAATTCGCGATCACCTCGGACCGCGGCACGAAGCTGTCGCGTACCGATTTTGGCGGCAAACTTTTGGTTCTGAATTTTTGGGCGACGTGGTGCCCGCCGTGCGTCAATGAGCTCCCGAGCCTGAACGCGATGGCCCGGGCTCTCGCCCCGAAAGGCGTGGTCGTCGTTGGCATCTCGATCGACCAGGACGAGAAGGCATACAAAGCCTTCACGCAGCGATTCAAGCTTTCGTTTGAGACCGCGCGGGACCCGGAGGCCAATATCTCCGCCGAATACGGGACCTTTAAGATCCCGGAGACCTACGTGATCACCCCCGACGGTAAAGTGGTGGAAAAGTTCATTTCCGACCGCGACTGGATGGATCCGGCGCTGCTCAAGCGGCTAGAAGGATACGTCCGATGATCGCCCCTGAAGTGGTCGCCAAGCTGAAGAAGATCGTCGGCGAGAAGGGTGTTTTGGACCAACCAGCCGACCTCAGCTTGTACGAGTACGACGGCGGAGTGGACAAGCACCGGCCTGACGCCGTTGTGTTTCCGCGTGAGACGGCCCACGTGGTTGCCATTGTGAATCTCGCTCGGGAATCCGGGGTGCCGTTTGTTGGTCGCGGTGCAGGGACGGGGCTTTCCGGTGGCGTCATCGCGGCGCGCGGAGGCATCATGATCGCCTTCGCCCGGATGAACAAAATCCTTTCGATCGATCTGGAGAACGAGCGCATCACGGTGGAGCCCGGCGTCGTCAACCTCGATGTCACTCTGGCCGTGCAGGCGCAGAAGTATTTTTACGCGCCGGACCCGTCGAGCCAACGAGCGTGCACGATTGGCGGCAATGTGGCCGAGAACGCCGGGGGCCCGCATACGCTCGCCTACGGCGTGACGACCAACCACGTCCTTGGCCTTGAGATGGTCCTGCCCGATGGCAGCGTGATCTCTACGGGCGGCCATGAACAGGATCTGCCCGGCTACGACCTCGTCGGCCTGATGACGGGTTCGGAGGGGACGATGGGTCTGGTGACTAAGGTTGTGCTACGCCTGATGCGCCAGCCCGAACTGGTGAAAACGACTCTGGCCATTTTCAACTCTCCCACCGACGCGGGAGACGCGGTTAGCGAAATTGCGGCCCGCGCGATTACGCCGGTCGCCGTGGAAATGCTGGATGGCGTGATGCTACGGATGGTGGAAGAAGCGACGCACGCCGGCTACCCGCTGGACGCCGCCGCGGTTTTGCTCATCGAGTTGGAAGGTCTCAAGGAAGCCGTTGAGGAACAGTTGGAACAAGTTCGTGAAGCTTGTTTGGCCTCTGGTGCCCGAGAATTCCGCGTTGCAAAGAGTGAGGAGGAACGCGCGTTGCTTTGGAAAGGTCGCAAGAACGCATTCGGTGCAGTTGGTCGCGTTAGCCCCTATTATTACGTGCAAGACGGCGTCGTTCCCCGGACCAAGATCGCCACGACGCTCAAAGAAATCGGTAAGATCAGCGCGAAGTACGGCCTGACGATCTCTAATATTTTTCATGCTGGCGATGGCAATATGCACCCGATCATTCTGTTCGACGCCCGCAAACCCGGCGAACTCGAAAAGGCGCGGCACGCCGGCGAGGACATTCTCAGCTACTGCATTTCGGTCGGCGGCTCCATTACGGGCGAGCATGGCGTCGGCATGGAAAAAATGGAGCTGATGTCGAAGCTGTTCACTTCGGACACGCTCGATATGATCGGCCGCTTCAAAACCCTATTCGACCCCACCTGTCTCCTGAATCCCGACAAGGTGCTCCCCACCGGTCGCGGCTGCATGGAGATTCGCCAAAAACCGGTGACCGCTGAAACTATGCTCTGAACCTGCTGCTGCTCGCCGTCATCGCCGACTGCCGAGACGGACTGGGGCGAGCCGTTCTCCGCTGGACTTCGACCGACGCCGCGTCGGTCACACTTCTTACAGGATCGGAGGGTCCGACGGGATCGAACGTCACGGGCCACCGGGTAGCCGACGACCAGCAGTTTTCGTTCCGCGCGCCAAACGGCGCCACGCTGGCCGTCGGCATTTTGGGGACTTTTCGCGTCAATAGTCGCTAGCGGACGGGCCTGTACCAGACTTGGCGGGTTACCCAGCAGCAAGTGATCCTCGGCGAAACCTGGTGTCGCATCGACGCTCTCGCGCGGGTCGGGCCCGTCGAAATTCTTCGTATGCTTGCGGGCGGATCTTCCGGCGGCTTCGACCCTGTCGAGGCCAAACCCGGCGACCGGAGTATCCGCCGCGATCTGTAAGGAATGAGCCTCAACATCGACCCGGAAGTCTATCACTGCGCCATCCCATGTGCGGCTTCGCCGGAGCCGTCGCCGGAGCCGACGCGCCGGGGCAGTGAGGCCCTGCCGCGAGGCTCGTGCCGAAGGAGCCGCATGCCGACGAGCGCCGGGCCGGATGGCAAGGTTGTGAGGCAGGAGGGTGTTAGCGGAACCGCGTTCCTCCGGGTGCCTTTCTGGCTCTGGCCCCTACGGCTCTACACGGACCAGGCGTACGGCCCCCAGGGCACGGCGAAGGCCGTGATCAGCCATCCGCGGTAGCGGCGGCATCCCGATCAGTGACCCACAGACAGAGCGTTTTGGGCGGCGGGTAACACAGCGGAATGGCTTCAAACAGAAACGGCATCGGAGGCGGGTTCGTGATCGGTTCCTGCGTCACGCCCCGCTCTCGAGATAGCGCAACTGCGATGTTCCAGTATCTCCGCGGCAAGAGCAGAGGAGGAAACGAGCCGCTTTCAGCAATCCATACGAGCGTATCTCGAGCGCCTTTCGAGCTATTGCTACCGCGGCAAGCCCAAACCAAGTTTCCCCGCAGTTCTCGCCGCCCTGGCTCGTGGGAATCAGATGATCGACGGTCAGGAATTATCGACTCGCACAACAGCAACAGGCCTGCGGCAAAATCATCTTCAATCGCTCATCGTCTGCGAGCGATCCCAGTTGCATCTGACCGCTCCGCCGGCCTTTGAACAAGCGACCGGGAATCATGAAACGCTGGGTGTTGAATCGTTCGGCCTTAGCCTCCACCGCGGCGTGGGCCATTGTCAGACTCGCCTAAGACTAATGCAAGCATTCCCCGACGGTTGTTCTTTTCACCGTCGGGTAGTCGATCAAGCTACTTCTCGACTAACTCTTTCGTCAACACTGAAAGAAACACGCCCGGGTCCAGCGACCCCTGATATTTTTTCCCGTTCACGAAAACGGTAGGCGTTCCCTGCACCCCAATGCGGTCGCCCTCTTGGACGTCCCGATCCACTTGCCCCTTCACCGCCGACGAATCCAGCGCGGCGACGAATTTGGGCATGTCTATCCCCAACTCCTTGGCCCAGTTGAGCACGTTCATCCGGCTGATCTGCCGGCTCTGGGCGTAGAGCCGATCGTGCATCGGCCAGAACTTACCCTGCTGCTCGGCGGCCAAACTCGCCTGCGCGGCCATTCGTGCCTGCCCATGGCTATCGAGCGGAAAGTGTTTGTAGACTAACCGTACATCCTTCGGAAACGCCCTCAAAGCAGCGTCCAAATGGCCGGTTGCCTTGATGCAGTACGGGCACTGAAAGTCCGAGAACTCGACGATCGTAATCTTCGCATTGGCCGGACCTTTGGCTGGCGAACCGGCGATCGCGATCTCGATCGGATCGAGCAACATTCGATTGCGGTCCCCCGCTGCCTTCACAAGGGGCGACGCCGCCAGCGCCTTGCGAATATCCTTGCCCGCCTTCGCCGCATCCACGGCGACAGTCGCCAAAGTCGTGCTTTGGCTGCACGCGGGGTCTTCGACGCGGCACTGGGCCAACTGCATCGGGCAGCCACACGGGCAGCCAAACTCCCGCAGAATCTGCAGCACTTCGGTCTTTTTCGCGGCAGATAAGCCGGTGAAGTTCACGCCCGGCAACTCGGTCGCCGACTTCCAGTCCTGCGCCAGCACCAGCCCGGCAAATAAGAAAGCACCCAGTCGAAGCATTCCTCTATTGTGCTACGGTCCGAGCAGCGATATGAGACGGCTGTTTTTGCGCGTGTTCCTTTGTTCCATTACGCCCGCCCAACAGAGACACTTCTCCTTCCGACCGATATCCTCCGCCTTCCACAAAAGCCTGGGCCGACTTGTTATCTCCGAGACTAACCCCAAGCGGCTCAGCACCTCGTCCTCTCTCCGCCCAGCCTTAGCCCGATCGCCGCCCCCAACCCCGGCCCCACCCGCGTCGGTACGTTTGTTGGCACAGAGGTCCATCCGCTTTGCCGATCCCAACGGCGTTGCGGACCAGGCCATTCTCAACATCTTCAGCAACAGTACAGAAGGCATCCAATTTACCCGGGAGGTTCACTCGGTTACGCTTGCCATTGCGTATCTGGTCCAGCCAACACTGATCACAGAGCGAGTCATTTATGGAGCCGCCCGCGATCGCCAAGGGAACAACTCCGGCTGGCAGCTCATCGGCCACCACAACCTGTCCACCGCCTTTCCCACCAACCCGAGCAACTCCATCGCATCCCCCCCTAACCCAAACAGTCCGCTCTCCATTTTCTACGAGGATATCAATTCCACTACCGGCAACCCGCGCAGCACGAATATCAGATTCGCGCAGGTGCTGATTCAAAACACTCTGGATGCTCGGCGCGCCTGCTACCTCGGCTTCGACCACAATAATAATCTTCTCTATCTCATGAGCGACGAAGGGACCCGCCTTCGTCGGCCCTCGCCTTGTGGACGGCGGAGCCCAAACCTCCACCGCAAACTCCCGCTGGCAAATGCTTCGTTTCCTTACTATTTCTCAATGACCATGTAAACTATTCTTGTCATGCTTCGACTTCTATTCGCCCTCCTAACCCTCTCCGCCCTCCTCGCCGCCCAAACTGTCCTCGGCTCCTTTACCGGCCGGGTCCAAGACCCGTCGGGCGCCGCCATCCCCTCGGCCGGTATAACGGCCACCAACACCTCCACGGGCCTCACCTACAAAACCGCAACAAATACAACCGGCACTTACTCACTCCAGCAACTCACCCTCGGCACCTACGAAATCGCCGTCCAAGCGAAGGGCTTCCGCCGCGCCGTGCAGAAGGGCCTCGAACTCAACGTCGCCCAGACCCGCGCTATCGATTTCTCGCTCGAAGTCGGCCAGGTCGAACAAACCGTCGAAGTCTCCGGCACCGCCACCGAACTCCAAACCGCCACCTCCGACCTCGGCACCACCATCCAACGGAAGAAGCTGATGGACCTTCCCCTCTTTGTCGGCGGCAACGTTCGCAACCTCGAACAGTTCATCTTCCTCGCCCCCGGCGTCACCGGTGACTCGACGAACACTCAGATCTCCGGGTCTCCTTCGCGAGCCAAAGAAGTTCTCCTCGACGGCATCGCCTCCACCGGCATCGAGTCCGGCGGCGTCATCCCCGGCAACACCCGCCCGTCGGTCGAAACCATCGGCGAGTTCCGCCTGCTCCGCGCCAACTTTAATGCCGAGTACGGCCGCACCGGCGGCGGCATCCAAATCTTCACGACCCGCTCCGGGACGAACGTCTTCCACGGAGCCTTGTTCGAGTATCTCCGGAACGACAAACTCGACGCCCGCGGCTTCTTTCAACGCGTCCGTCCCATCAACCGCCAAAACGAGTTCGGCGCCACCCTCGGCGGCCCCCTCCTCATCCCCGGTCTCTACAACGGCAAGAACAAAACGTTTTTCCACTTCGTCTACTCCGGCTTCCGTTTCCGTCAAGGCGCGCCCAACACCCTCCAAAGTCTTATCCCCGCCGACTTCCGCCAAGGTGATTTCTCCCGCGTCTCGAGCCCCATCTACGACCGCTCCACCGGCGCACCCTTCCCCGGCAACCGCATCCCCACCCCCCGCATCTCTGCGGTCGCCCGCAACATTCTCCCGCTCATCCCCACCCCCATCAACACCGGCTTGTTCAATAACTACATCTCCGTCGGTCGCGCCGCCGCCGATTCCAACCAGTACAATCTCAAACTCGACCATGCGTTCTCCGATCGCAACCGCGTCAACGGCTTCTTCAACCGCGACTATCTTCTCCAGTCCGACGCCGAGACCATCGCCGGACCCACCACCCCCGGCCGGGCCACCGGCAGCCAGAACACCATCGCCCGCGCCTCCCACGACCTCATCCTCTCGCCCACCATCTTGAACCATCTCAATATCGGCTTCACCCGCTACCGTGTCACCATCGATAGCTTCACGCTGAATCAGGATTGGCCCACCAAACTCGGCCTCCGCGGCGTCAACGACGGCGCCAACAATGGCTTCCCCTGCGTCGAGTTCGTAGCCGCCGGTTACTCCCGCCTCGGCGACCCCAACTGTAACGCCCGCACCCTCCAAACCAACAACGCCTTCCAGATCAACGAAAGCCTCTCCCTCATCCGCGGCAAGCATAACCTGAAGTTCGGTTTCGATTACCGCTTCATGGAAACCAACGGCATTGACAACTTCCAAGCCCCCGGCCTCTTCCAGTTCAACGCCCTCGAAACCGGCCTTCCCAACGTCGCCAATTCCGGCAACGCCATCGCCAGCTTCCTGCTCGGCGCCGTCAACCGCGGCACCACCCGCGTCTTCGGTTACTTCCCTCGCAACCGCTATCAATACTGGGGGTTCTACGCCCAGGACGATTGGAAAGTCACCCGCAAACTGACGGTTAATTACGGCCTCCGCTACGACATTTTCGTACCCCGCTACGAAAAGCTCAACAACCTTTCGAGCTTCGATCCGACGCTGCCCAACCCCGGTGCCGGCAACCGCCTCGGCGCGCTCGCCTTCCTCGGCGACGGGCCCAATCGTAACGGCCGCAAGTCGTTCGCCAATACAGACTACAAGGCCTTTGGCCCCCGTCTCGGCTTGGCCTACCTGCTCTCGGCGAGGACCGTTCTTCGCTCCGGCTACGGCATCTACTATGCTGCTGGCAACGCCGCGGTCGGCCAGCGCGACTCGCTCAACATGTCGAACGGCTTCATTTCCACCCCGGTCTTTCAATCCACCGACCAGGGCCTGACCCCGGCGTTTAACTGGGACAACGGCTTCCCCCAGAACTTCCCCCGCCCGCCCTTTATTAACCCCACCGCCGGCAATGGCACGGCCATGCGCTTCATCGGCCCCGGCGATGGCCGCGTGCCCTACTTCCAGAACTGGTCCGCCACCGTCGAACGCGAACTCGCCCCGCGCATCAATCTCGAAGCCACCTACCTCGGCACTAAAGGCTCCCGGATTGGCAACGGCCTCATCCGCGCCAACGAACTCGACCCGACGTATCTCTCACTCGGGGCCCTGCTCACGCGTCCTGTGACATCGCCCGAGGCCATCGCCGCCGGCATCCGTCTTCCCTACCCCGGCTTCACCGGTTCCATCGCCCAAGCGCTCCGGCCCTTCCCGCAATACCTCGACCTCGATAACCGTACCAACCCCGCCGGCAGCAGCACCTATCACGCCTTCCAAACCCAGCTTTCGGCCCGCACGAATCAAGGCCTCGACCTCCAACTCGCCTACACGTTTGCCAAGACCATCTCCGACGCCGACATCCTCGCCGGCGGCGGCCCCGCGGGTCAGACGACGTACAACCGGGCGCTCGAAAAAGCGATCGCCACCACCGATGTCCCGCATGTTTTCGCCCTCAGCTACAGCTACGAACTGCCCTTTGCGAAGAAGAAGATCTGGGGTGGCTGGGTGCTCACCGGCATTCATCAGTATTCGACCGGCGTGCCCGTGACGCTGACCGCCAACAACACGCTGCCGTTGTTTAACGGCATTCTCCGGCCCGACGTTGTCTCCGGAGTCAATCGCGCGATGAACGCCGAGAACTTCGACCCGGCTGTAAACACGTGGATCAACCGCGACGTTTTCCGCGCCCCGGCGGCTCTGCGTTTTGGCACCTCGGCCCGCGCTTACACGGATCTGCGAGCCCCGAACTTTCTGAACGAAAACTTCGGCCTCCTGAAGCGCTTCAGCATTAAGGAACGGTTCACGTTGACCGTCCGCGGCGAACTCTTCAACGCGTTCAACCGTACGGTCTTTGGCCCCCCGCAGGGCAACGTCAGCAACGCGCTCTTCGGTCGCATCACGGCGCAGTCGAACCAGCCCCGCAATGGCCAAGTCGCCCTGCGCCTCGATTTCTAAGCGCTAGAAGAGCGCCCCCTCGGCGCCACCCGCGACCACCGCTCGTCCTGGGCTCCCAGGACAACCCCACGCCGAATCGCCAGCAACCGGCGGTTCGGCCCCCCCTACATCTACTGCTAGCCGAACCAACTCCCCTTCGCTGCGCAATGCCCCGGTATTGCGCAGCAACACCGCACCTCGCGCCGTTCACCCCGGCGATCAGCCTAGCCGCGGCGTTCGGAACAGGCCACTTTGGGCGACTCGCCCGCCTGGTTCTCCTCGTTCTGGCGATCGAGTGATTCACGGTCAATTCCCGTCGCCCCATCCCGTCGCCCCATGAAGACGCAGACGCTGGATCCCTTCCTCGCCGCCACCATTTACCCCGCCGCCCATGCCGACGGAGCCGGCCTATTGGCGGACCAGCGCGCCGGTGTTCGGGTCGCGAACCGCCGGAGGAGAGCGCAGGGGCCCGTCCTACCAGATCACCAACCCCAACATCGTCCTCGGCGCCCCCCAGAAATTGACCACCTCTGCTCGAACAGACTTGACCAGATCACAAGCTGATCATGCCGCGTGGCATGCCGACGGGCGGGACCTTCATCATCCATACCGCAGGCGCGTAAATCGTTGAATAGGTTTAGGCACCGACGTTTTGCCCGCGCGGCCAGACCGAGTGTCACAAGCCCATGCTCGTCGGAGAGGCAGCGCCGTCGGGGCCGGTTGGTGGTGAAGTTTTAGCGAGCAGGGCTGGTCAATTCTTCGCGAGTGCCGAAGAAAATCGTCGAGGTCGACCAAATGTCGATCGGCGTCCTTACGTCCCAAACGCCGTTGACCGACGTGGGCCGCCTCACCCACGGCGGCGAAGTGGCTGGACGCCACGTTTACACCAACCCGACCGCCCTCCCGCGCTATCGCGCGAACGGATGCGCCGTCGCGGTAACCTCCGAATCGAGGAGCCGCGCCGAGCTTCATCTCAACTGCCAACGTCCTTCGGTCCTCGAAACGCCCGAAGCTCGCTTCGGCGCCTGGCGCACGCTCCGCTCCATCCCCGTCGGCTAGGGCGTTCACCAATCCGTGTATTACTACTCGCCCGACTCCCTGTACCGATACCTCGCCGGCTCCCTCGCCGGGCTGCTGATTTGGCTGGCGACCGAGCGCTACCCCCTCACTTCACCCACCGCTCCATCCACCGCAAATTCCGCTCCATTAAGTCCCGCTGATGCGCCCGCTCCCCTATCCCATGCCCCTCCCGCGGATACACCACGTTCTCCACCGGCACGCCCCGATCCCGCAACGCCTGATAAATCGGTGCCGTAAAGTTCATATCCAGCGCCCCAATCTGTAACATTGTTGGTGTCTGGATATCTTTCAACTTACCCCAGTAAGAATGCCGCGCGTAGTTCTCCGGCACCTCCCACGGCGTTCCCCCAAAGTAAGTCCACAACACCTCCCTCGCCCCCTCAAACAACCCATAATAGGCCGCCCAATCCACCGTCGGCGCCCCCACGGAAGCGCCTCGGAATCGCCTCGTCTGCGCAATTATCGACCCCGTCAAAAACCCGCCGTAACTCCACCCCATCACCCCCAGGCGATCCGGATTCGCCACCCCCCGTCGCACTAACTCGTCCAACCCCGTCATCACATCGTCCAAATCGCCCACCCCCTGCGCCAGCGTGTTCTTCTTCCGAAACGCCTCCCCATAGTTCGAACTCCCGCGAAAATTCGGCATAAACACCGCAAAGCCGCTCTGCAAAAACGCCACCGTCGGGTACGTCCGCCCATTCGGAAACGCCGTCAACGCCACCCCCGTCGGCCCGCCGTGCAACTCCACGAGCACTGGCACCCGCGTCCCCTGCGTGTAGCCAAACGGCAGCCACAGCACACCTTCTACCTCCAGCCCATCCCCCGCCTTCCACCGCACCACTTCACTCCTCACCGTCGGCAACTCCGCCAACCCCGCAAACACCCGCGTTAAGGTCAGCTCCTTCCCCGCCTCCCGCAACACAATCTCCGCCGGATGCGCCGCGTTCGTCTTCAGAAACACCGCCCGCCGCAAATCCGCACTAAAACTCGCCGCCCCCGCCACTCCCTCCGCCAACCGCTCCCCCTTCCCGCTCTCGACCTCCACCTGCCACAACTCATCCCGCGTCCCCACCCCCGCCGTGAAAATCAACCGCTTCCCATCCCCCGACCACGCGTACGCGTTCCCGTTCCGAAACACGTCCACCGGCAACCCCCGCGTCAAATACCGCACCGGGCCGCCGCCCGTCGGCACTATCCCCACCTGCCGTTCGTTGAAGTAGTTCAGCGATCCGCACTGGGAATGGAACACCACCCATTTGCCATCCGGCGAATAGGCCGGTTCCCCGTCCCGACCTGGCTGCGTCACCAGCGGCGTCTCCGCCCTCGTCGCCAAATCCACCTCCACCAAATCCACGTGAAAAATGTCCTGCGGCTTCGGCGTCGCCTGCACCGCCAGCGCCGCCCGCTTGCCGTCCGGTGACACGGCAAACGAAAGCACATGCCGCTCCGCCCCGCTCACCCGCTTGCCACCCACGTACAGCCGCCCGAACCTCGGACGCTCGCGGTTCACCTCCGGATCCGGCGGCGCCGCGTCATCGGTCGCCAAATACACCACGTCCTTGCCCACCCAGGCAAATGCCGTGACCCCGCGACCCACCGCCTTCCCGCCCACCATCACCTTCCCCCCCGACAAGTACGCCAACTGCGTCCCATCCGCCGACCAGCGCGGCCGACCTCCCTTCGCCACCGCCACCGCCTTCCCCTCCGGTAACTCCGCCCGCATCACCGTCCCATTCAACACATACGCATACGCCCCACCGTCCGGCCGCATCTGCGGATCCCCCAGCGTCGACAATCCTAGAAGTGCCTCCACCGTCCAGAGGGCGGCGGCAACGATGCTAAGCAAGAATCTCCTTAATCGGCTTCCCGTAGTCCACTTCGATCCGCTTCCGTCCAGGTATGTCCAACTTCCGCGGATCCAGGCCCATCTGATGCAGCACCGTCGCGTGGATATCGGTCACATAGTGCCGATTCTCCACCGCATGAAAGCCAATCTCATCGGTCGCCCCATGCACCACCCCGGCCTTCACCCCGCCCCCGGCCATCCACACCGAAAAGCCAAACGGATGGTGGTCCCGGCCGTTGGAAGCCTCGGCCCCCGGCGTTCTGCCAAACTCGGTCGCCCACACGACGAGCGTCTCGTCGAGCAACCCCCGCTGCTTCAAATCCTTCAGCAAGGCGGCGATCGGCTTGTCCACCTTCATCGCCAGATCGCCGTGATTCTTCTTCAAATCCTTATGCGAATCCCACGCATTCCCCGCCCCGCCGTGGTAAACCTGCACGAACCGCACCCCGCGTTCGGAAAGCCGTCGCGCCGCCAAACACACCTGACCGAACGGCTTCGTCACTTCTTGATCCAACCCGTACATCCGCTTCGTCTCTTCGCTCTCTTCCTTATCCTGAATCGCCTCCGGCACCGCCATCTGCATCCGAAACGCGAGCTCGTAACTCTTGATCCGTGCCCGCAGCGCGGCATCATGCGGATACTCCACCGCCGACATCCCGTTCAGCTTTTTCAGCAGCGCAAACTCCCGCTCCTGGTCCGCCTTCGTTAGCTCCTTCCCCGGCGAGACAAACGGCAGCGGATCGTCCGGATTCACATCCAGCGACACTCCCGCGTGCTCCGGCCCCAAGTAGCCCGACCCGTGCGTCCCGTTCCCCCCGCAGCAATCCCCCGGCGGCTCGCCCAGCACCACATACGCCGGCAGGTTCTCGTTCATCGACCCCAACCCGTAATGCACCCAACTTCCCAATGTCGGCAAATACCCATCAAAAATGTGCCGCCCCGTGTGGAACTGCAGAATTGCCCCGTGGTCGTTATCCGTCGTCCAAGCCGAACGAATCAGCGACACTTCATGCATCTGGTCGCCGATGTGCGGAAACCAATCGCTCACCGCCACCCCGTTCTTCCCACGCTGCTTAAACCCCGTCTGCATCGGGTACAGCGTCAGCTTGATCTGGTGCTGCCCCGGCACAAACGCCTTCAGGTTTTCCTTCACAAACGGGTTCGTCAACGTATCCCGATGCGGCGTCTCTGCTAACTGCTTCCCAGCGTGCTTGTTCAACTCCGGCTTCGGGTCGAACGACTCCACGTGGCTCACCCCGCCCAGCATGAAGAGCCAAATCACCCGCTTGGCTTTCGGCGCAAAGTGCGGCACCGCGTCCGCCACCAACTTCTGTGGCAGCAGTGTCCCCAGAGCCAACCCCGCCAGTCCCATCCCGGCGTCAGCTAAAAAGATCCGCCGACTCTTCCCGTCCGAACATAACCGTTGTGCCATAAAAAGCTCCTGTCACCGCACCGTTACGAAATCATTGTGGTTCAACAAAACGTGCACCAGGCTCTCGCGCCCTTTGCTCGGTCCGTTCAAATAAGCAACCGACTCCCGCAACTCCCCGTCCTTCGGTGCCCGGCCCAACAGCCGTTCGAAGACCGCCCGGACAAACGCCTCCGGCTCCGTGACTTTCGCCAAGTCCGCCTCCACCGCCCGCGCCACCACGAAACTCAACTTCCCGTTTGCCAGCGCCAAAGCCTGCTGCGGCACAATGCTCTCGCTCCGCTGAAAACACTCAATCGGGCTCGCCGCGTCAAAGGCTTTCATCAGGTCCATCTGCAAATCCGGCGCGGTCCGAAAGTACAAGCTTCGCCGAAAGATTTCGTGCCCCTTGGTCTCGTCAACCTCCGGCCCGCCCATCGTCAAATCCAACTTGCCCGCCACGGCCAACGCGCTATCCCGCACCACCTCCGCTTCCATCCGCCGCACGTTCATCCGCCACAGCGACACGTTGTCCGGGTCCGCCTTCATCTGTTCCGGCTCGACGGTTGAAGCCAGCCGATACGTCTTCGACGTCACCATCAACCGGTGCATCGCCTTCATATCCCAGCCCCGTTCCATAAACTGCACGGCCAGCCAATCGAGAAGCGCCGGGTTCGTCGGCTCCTGCCCGCTCTTGCCGAAATTGAAAACCGTCGCGACGAGCGGCGCGCCGAAATGTCGCGCCCACATGTGGTTCATCGCAACCCGCGCCGTCAACGGATTGTCCTTCGCCGTGATCCACTTCGCCAGCGCCAACCGCCGCCCCGAACTCGTCGAAGGGTACTTCGGCCCGATCGGCGTATAGCCCTCCGCTGGCTCTTTCAACGCCTTGGCAGCCGCCTCCAACCGCGTCGCCGCGCCCACCAGTTTGTTACTCGCAAAGTCATGCCGCGCCCGGATCATCTCCGCGTCGGCCTTCAACTCGTTAGCTTTCTTTTCCAGTCTTCGCGCCTCTTCTGCTAGCCCTTCCGCATTCGCCGGCACCGGCGTCTGTAGCGTCGCCAGGTCCGCTCGAAGCCTGGCTTCGAGCGCGGGCAAGTCCGCCTTCCGGAACGCGATGTCCTTCTCCGCGGCCACGATCAGCGCTTCCGGCTCCGGCTTGTCTTTGGCTTTTTTCCAATCTGCCTCGGCCTTCTCGATCGCCGCCTTCGCCGCCGCGATCAGGTCCCGGCCCACAAACTCCCGCGCGTCCGGAAAGGTATCCGCCAGCGGCAAGGTCACCGGTTCAATCTTCAACTCCGGCTTGCCGAAAAACCGAGGAATCCCCGGCTGCATCACCGCCGAGCTATCCGGCGTCGCCTCGTTCCCCCGGATGAAGCGATACGTCACCGCGGCCGCGTTCGCGTCATAGGCCCGCGGCAAGCCGTCCTTCAAAACGTCCGCCTCGCCAGCCACCCGATCCGTCCGCACCTCATGCGACTCAAAAAAGGCGCGGAACTTGTAATAGTCCGTGTGCGGAATCGGGTCGTACTTGTGGGTGTGGCATCGCGCGCACTTCATCGTCACGCCCAAAAACGAAGCGGCGGTGTACTCCGCCGTATCCTGCAACCAAACGTTCCGGTTGAACAGGTACCAGTTCCGCACGAGAAACCCCGTCGCCCGCGCCACGTCCGGATTCCCCGGTTCCAGCTCATCCCCGGCCAGCATCTCCTGAATCATTCGGTCGTACGGCTTGTTCTTGGCGAGCGCTTCGACGGTCCAGTCCCGCCACCGCCAAATATGCCGCGCACTGTAGCGCACTTGGCCTGATTTCCGATAGCCATACCAATCCGAATACCGCCAAATGTCGAGCCAATGCCGACCCCACCGTTCGGCGTAACGAGGGCTCGCCAGCAGCGAGTCGACCACCTGCTCGTACTGCCCACCGTGCTCAAAACTCTTTATCTGCTCCGGCGTCGGAGGCAGCCCGATCAAATCGAGATAGACCCTCCGCAGCAGCGTCCGCTGATCCGCCTCGGCCACCGGCTTCACGCCCTTCTTCACCCGACCTGCCTCGACTAACTCATCGATCGATTTTGCCGCGCCTTTCACAGGCATACGGAACGCCCAATGCTTCGCCGCGTCGCTGATCAACTCGGCATCGGGGTCCACGGCCGACGTCCCGTAGGGCACCCCCGCCTTCACCCATTCCTCGAAAATTTGGATCTCCGCCGCGCTCAGCTTTTTGCCTTTGAACGGCATCCCCGGCTCGGTGATGTGGGCGACGACTTTATAGAGCGGCGAATCCGGCGGGTTCCCCAGGGTAACGACCGGCCCATGTTCGCTGCCCAGCAGCAGTGCCTCCCGGGTTGAGAGGTCCAGGCCGCCCTGCTTCACTTTCGCGTTATGACAGCCGAGGCACTTAGCGTTGACAAGAGCCAGCGCCGCGCTCGGCGCCGCCTGCAGCAAGCCAATCGATCCCACGAGACCAAGGAGCCAACGGAACATCATAGCTACAGCCTACGCCAAAATGGAACAGTGTGATCCGCCCCGTCCAGTCCGTAGGACGGCAATCGGGTCGTCCTACGATCGTGGACAAAAGCGTTTCAGGCATCACTCGATTCAGCTCCGATCGGTTCATCGGACTGAGAAACACTCGGAAGTAGCTCACCCGACACCGATTCTTCTGAGTCACTTTGAAGACATCGGTCACTCGGATTGAACCCGCTCGGTAGAATTCGCCGGGCAAGATAGAGCAGGGGGAATTCGGACTAGACACATCGGCCCGGACCTCTCCAATGGCGAACATCTATGGGTACGCGTATGAATTGCGGCTCTGTGACCCCGTCAGACAAGGCCGCAAATAGATCTACACGATAAAGCCCCATGGAATCCGTGATGATGGAGCCGTCCAATGGAAATCCGGCAGCGTTCCATTTTTTCGCTGAAACAACGATGGACTCTCCTGAACTCAAACTCCTCTTTGTACCCTCAAACTCCAAAGAAAGACGAATGCCACCAGTTGCATCGTGAAGCACAGGTAGTTGAAAGCCCCGCATTTCTAACGACAAAGCATGGGCAAAAGACACTCGGGCAACGAGAAGAGGTCGGAATATCTCGGTACCGACCACCTTTGGTACTCGCGTGTTGAAGCCCTACTCAGCCCACTGATGATCGCCGGGCTGGTTTTGAGGTGTCCCCCGAGGGTCCGTAGAATGAGGTGGGCGGAAAGACCGGGCGAATTCATCGGGCTGAATGCGGACTGATAGAGAGGCCTGATAGAGGGAAAAGATGCGGTCCGTTACAGACCGACGATGGATGCCATCGAGGGAGAGCAGAACGCCGACCTTCAGGAACTTTTCGCTGTACTTGCCCATCTCCAGCATAACTTGGGAATCCAGAAGGGCACATTTATCATGCTGATCCGTCGAACGAGGGGTGGCCGAATCGACAGGAAAACGAAATTTATTAGCCGTTAGCAGGTCGCACCATTAATTTAGAAATAAGGATACGACCATCGCCAGATTCGGAACGGCGGAGTTTACCGGGGGACTCGACGCCGAATGGGCCGTTGCGAGCGATTACCGTGAAGTGAAATCTGAGTGGTTCGTCGAGTGGGCGGTTGCGATCTCGGCGAGCGACATCTCCCCCGAGCGCGGAGGACCGATAAAATGGGGTGAGCGGGTCGGAGGGCGACTGCCGCTTCAGGACCGGGCCGTTCGCCAGCATATCCCTGACATTCTGGCCGGGCATCTCTTCCCGGATTCACGACAGCCATCGCCTGGGTTCGCTTCGTGGAGCTTCCGTAGAGTCGCGGAGAAGCCAATACCGGCGCCCAAGAAGGAAGTGGCCTGCTGGGTCATGATGGCGCACCAAATTGCTCGTATGGGCGGTCATCAGTGAAATCGAATCTACGAAGCATGGAGCGGTGGGAAGCCGCATGGCAGGACAAAAACCTAGCGAGGGTAGGGCGCCTTGCGCTTGACTTCGTGATACTGCATCCGAACAAGCCGCTGATCTGTGGCCGGGACAAGACCTCCCTCGTTTTTCGACCAGCGGAGCTGAAACGGGCCGGCGAAATGGCCGGCGAATGGGGCGAATTTCATGATCTGGATCGCCTTCGCTGAGCCGTGACGGCAGCTGGTTGCTACCGGGTTGTCCGGGTTCGGAGCGGGGATGAGCGGCTGATCCAAAGCTAGGCCTGGAATAATCTGCGGAAGTGGGCCGAGGGCGGATTGCTCGTTGCTGTTCGAATTGGCCTGGGGAACAGAGAAAGGGGTCTGCTCTCGAGCAGACCCCTTTCTCTGTTTTAACGAATGAAAAAACTACTTGCGGCGGCTACGGGCGAAGACGATTGCAGCGATTCCCATGCCGAACATCGTGTAGGTAGACGGTTCCGGAACTGCACTGTCGGCGGTGCCAACAACGAGCAGACCCGTCGGGTTGTTCGTCTGTGGGTTTTGGGGATCGGTGCCATTAAAGATCGTAGCAGTCAATATGGAATTTAAGGTGAAATCGCCGGTCAACGTGCGCGGTGCCCCTGTAGAGCTACCGAAGCATTCGCTGAGCGAGCTCAAAACGGCATCGCAGGACGTCGTCCCACCCAAAGACCCCGAGGTGAGGCTCCAAGCTACCGAGTTATCGGCGGCGTACTGGAGAGAGAACGATCCCGCACCGCCGAAATAGGCACCAAGGCTCAAGGTATAGGTGTAGGTGCCGGGGGCAGCGCCGATGGCGGGATTGCCAGCGCTCGCGTCCGGACCAATCCACGAACCATCCCCAAAGTTGGGGATCCAAATCCCCGTTGGGAGCGGGGTCTCGACGAAAGTGGCGTTGCCGTTCACCAACCAAACAGCGGCGGAGCCGGTGCTGATGGTGATCGGGGCGCCGAAAACAGAAGTGGCCAGCAGCGCAGCAGCTAGCAAAGATTTTAAAAGCAAGTTCATACCCTCCGAATAGACCAACGAATTCCAAGGATCCGGTACTTTAGGCATACACATACCAGCCCCGGGACCGTCTTTGGAGATTAGCATGGGCGCACCAGTAATGCTCAGAAAAATCCGGGAGGAATGTAGTTAAAAAGTACTAGAGCGCACCCCAAGGATTTGTTTCGAGGGACCAGTGGATCGTCTTGGCTCGATTTTTGCCAGGGCGATGCTTGCTTCGAGGAGTGTAGAATCGATCGAGTTCCTGGGTTCTGGTCACGAATCCCATTCGACCGTACGCGTTGGGGTGGCTAGGCCGACGTCGCGGAGGGCACCGAACGGACCGCGGGCGTAAAGTCCACTTCGGCCGTACGAACAAGCCGATGACAATAACCACGCCTACGAAGATCAGAACGCGGAGCGCTTCTTCCGCATCGCCCTGGAGCGGACAGGTTTCACCGCGAGCGCGGGAGAAGGAGTATCGGCTCGCGCACTCCCCTGAGAATAACGCCGAAGAGGGAGCGGGGCCGTGCCGAGGGAAGCGCGTTGAAGCCGTGGGTGGCGAGAGCGTCGTCGGAAGCAGAGAGGCCCGAGGGGTTCCCTTCAGGATCAGTAGGCGAGATGGTTTTTGAGGTGGTTGCGATATCCTTTCGGCATCGCTTAGCTTCCGGATGGCGGAGCACATAGTACCAGGGAGGCATGTCGCCCTTGGGGAGCTCTTCGGCTGCGTCCCCGGCATCCTTCTACGGCCGGTTCCTTGCGGAGAAGTTGAGCTTGCGGCGGCTTCCCAGAGTGTCGCGCTCGGTGCGCCAAGCTACTGCGTTTCCTTGCTGTGGCAATCGGAGCAGGCCCGTTTGGCGGGGGTTCGGGTCTCCAGCGCTCGCCCAACGGTTTCTCCTTCGCGCAGGATGGAGACATTGGGGGCCAAAGGAGGCTGGCCAGAAAACGGAGTGAAGTTGTGGGCATTACGCCTGTTTGTGACGGTGGCTAGGATGACGGCATCTGGTCGAGTGACGCTTGGTTGTCGGTTGTAGGAGCCGCGGTGCAAGCGAAACTCTTCGTCTACTGACAACGGACGATGCATCTGGTCGGATATGACTTACGCGCGGAGCCGACTTTGGTTAGGAATTGCAGGTGTGGGCACATGGACTTTACTTGCTGCGTTTGGGATTTGGCAGCAATGGCAGGCTCCCGTTGCTTCTGGTTCCCGCGTGGCCGACTTGCTGACACTGGCCGCGCTGTACGTTGTGATCCAAGCTCCCTTCGATTGGCTGGGCGGGCGCTACCTGCCTGGGAAGTTTGGGCGGGCGCAGACTTCTTTCGCGGGCTGGGCGAAGGGGACGGCGGTGCAGGGGCTTTGCTGGGTGGCGGCTTCCAGCTTTCTGTGGTGGGCCGGTGGGGCTTGGGGCAATGCTGGCGCGGCGACCGCGATGATGGTAGTCATGCTGACGCTGGTGATGGGCCAAGGGCTGCTGGCGAGAACCGTTGGCTCCGTGCGGACGGTTTCCCACGAGGCGGATCTGGAATTGGTGGCGGTGGGCGATCCGGCTTTCGTCGGGGGATGGGTTGGCTTGGGGCCGACGCGGAGGCTGCTGATGCCGTTAACTTGGCCCGCAGAGTGGCGGACGGTGCAACGCCTCAGGCGAGACGGGGTGATCGAAAATGGGGCGCGGTCGGCGGGGTTGGCGGTGGCGGCGGCGTTTAACTTGGCAGGTTTGCTGGTGAGCGTCGCCTGTACGCCCGGAGCCGGCTTTTCGAGCACGGACGCCTATCTGCGCCTGGTGTTTGGGTTTACTCTATGGTCGTTCGCAGGATTGCTATTTTTGCCGAGCGTTTCGCGGCCGGCGGTTTTCGCGGCAGACCGGTTTGTAGGGGCTCGGGGGATCGCCTGGAAGCCAGTGGCGCGGGGACTCGACCGGGAGCAGGATGACGAACCGGCGCGATCGCCGTGGGTGGAGCGGATTTTTCACCCGGTGCCGTCGCTGACGGCGCGGTTGCGGGGCGAGAGGAGCGGAGCAGGAGCCTGGCAGGCGGCTCGTTTGGCGCTGTACCTAAGTTGGAGTGTGCCGGGGCTGTTGAGCCGGTCGGTGCATTGTAATGTTGGCCGCCCGGATGTGTGGGTGTTGTTTCCCGGGGATTGAGCCGGCCCATTTGGGCGATCGCCTGAGCGAGCGATTTGGCACAACCCGCGTTAAGCTATCCTTACCGAACATCTGGGGGCGAGCCAATCCTTCCTCTCCTTTCGACTCCGTCACAGGGCCCACCGAACCTTCCTGGCGGTAGAACCGAACAGACATACGCCTCGTTCAGCCTCGGGGTACGCGTTGCCTTGTCCTTTCCTGTCTTCGGGCCAACCTATTGGTGGCCCAAGTGGATCAAGGCCGCATCAGCGGCACCGTCGCCGACACCAGCGGCGCTCTCATTCCCGGCGTGACGCTCCAAGTGCGGAATCAGAAGACCGGCGACGTGCGCAACGTGACGTCCGCGTAGCGGAGAAGATTCTTTCTTACGCGGCATCGCTGCAGCATCCGCTGCCGGGCGGCGCGGTGCCGCAGGTGACTTACCGCAACTTGTTCCTACGCAGCACGGCGAATAAAGTGATCGGGGTGACGATGAATCAGACCACCGGCGGCACCGATCACTACGCTTCGATGCAAACGACCTTGAACCGGCGTTTTCCCAGGGGCTTGACGCTGGGCGCGCAATGGACCTTGGGCCATTCGATCGGCAACAGCGGCGGCTCGAACGAGGCGAACACCGCCACCAACCCGTACAACTTCCGGCAAGACCCCGGGAACAACGCCTTCGACGTACGGCAGAGCGCGAACATCTCCGCGCTCTGCGAATTGCCGTTCGCCAAGGGTCAGCGGTATAGCAGCTCGATGAGCCGGGGCGCCGAGACCTTGCTCAGATGGGTGGCATCGTGAATACGCGCACTGGCCTGTCGGTGGCTATCCGGATTACCCGACCCGACTTTGTCTATCGCGATAAGCGCAATGACACGTTTGTGAACCTGCCGATTCTCGTTTGCGGGGTCCCGGTGACGGTACCGATGATTGACGTTCCGGGCGGGGGCAATTCGCGTGACGTGCGATTCCCGAACTTGCTGGCAGGGGTGAATCCGTTCCACACCTCGAGCGATTGCCGATTTGTGCTGAATCCGCCCGCGTTCTCGGTTCCCGCATCGGGCATTTCCGGTAACCTGGGCCGGGCACCGCGGCGTGGCCCCGGGCTGACGCTGTTCGATCTGACGCTGCAGTAGAAGTTCTCCATCACCGAACGCGTGAACGCCGAGTTCCGGGTGGAGATGTACAACTTGCTCAACCGGGCGAACTGCGCGAATCCGGTGGCGCGTTTGAACAACTTGCTGGGCAAGGGTACGGACCAATTGCAGCCGGGCCAAGCGTTTGGCAGTGCAACGGGCGGAACGATCGGCGCGGTGCTGCAGACGGTGGAAAGCGCAGTCGGGTTGGGCGCGCCACGGCAGATTCAACTGTCTGTACGGATGAGCTTCTAGTCCTGCGGCGGAAAGCAACGCCGCAACCCGTTCGCCACGAGCACGGTTATCAGGACTCTGCGTGCCCGCTCGTTCAAGATCCAGGAAACGCGCTGGCCGATGGCCACTTCTCAATCGTCAATCGCTACCACGACTTTTCCCCGAGCGTGTCCCCCTTCGATGCAGGCCAGAGCGGCGGGGGGTTCCGTCATCGGGTACAGCCTGTCGAGGGCAGGTTGTCGAGAACCGGGCAGAGCAGGAGCGTGGCGATCCAGCGGGTGGATCCGAGCCACTCGTTCCCGGCGTTGGTGACGAGGTCGGCCAGACCGGCGGGGCGGCGGTTTCCGGCAACCGCGAGCAGGTGGCGGAGTCGGAGACGGGGGGGCCTGAGATATCGCGGCCGCGGCGCGGCCAAGGCGGTGCCCTCTAATTTTACGACGAGGGGCGACGCAGCCACCCGTTCCGGCCCACGAAACGCGAGTTCCAGCCTTCCAGAACCTGATTGTCGAGATCATCGGCCATAAGCAAGCCAAGTTTATTATCGGCCGTAGCATCTTCGTCCGATAATCTATCAGGAACTCTCAGGAAACGATGGGGACCCAAAGATAGGAAAAGCCGGAACCGAAATTGCCCGGGGTGATCCGATCGCCTTGCCGCAAGTGGCAGGTGGAATGGTGGGAGAGCTCGATGTTTGTGGGTAGCTACAATTGCGTGCCGGTGGCGGTGATGGAGATCAAAGACTGCAAAACTGGCGCGCCGGTGTCCAGATCCGCCGACTCGCCGGATGCATCGATCGTTGAGCAGAGACGACTTGTTTTGACGTCTGTATCGCAGAGACGGTGGGGGGGGTTGGGCCGCGCGCACTGTTCTGTTTACTGGCGGCGGGATCGATGATTTTTGACAGGTCGGTGGGTGCGGCGGCAGGGCCGCTTTTGATCGGGGTAGCGTTTGCGACGCTGCCGGCCTGTCTGGCGACGGAGCATTATCGGCAGGCATTCGATCCGGCGCGGGGAGAGATTACCGTGAGTAGTCGGAGTTGGCTTTACGAGAGCGAAACACGGTATGCGGTGGCGGATTTCGCGGGCAACGAACGGCGGCGGCAAGCCGGACACGAGCGAGCGGTGCTGATCGGCAGGCGGCAGCTCGTTCTGCTCAACGATGCAAAAAAAACAACGATTTCACTAGCCTTGGATTAGGCTGTTCGTCGATGATATTCATAGGGAGGGTTTCGACCTTGGATAGAAGAGATTTTTTGGCATTGGGTAGCGCGTTGGCTTTAGCGCCTGCGAAATTACTGGCGGGCGAGCAAGATTTTTGGTTAGTTAACCGAACTGGCTTTACCATTGACGAGGTGCAGATCACGCCCCACAATTCGAAAGATTGGGGTGATGACATTTTGGGCGAGGGCACCCTGGAAGAGGGGAAGAAGGTGGAGATCGTTTTCAAGCGGAAGGAGAAAGCCAAGGTTTGGGATCTTCGCGTGGAAGACGAAAGCGGGACCGAATACATCTGGTACGACCTCAATCTGCTCGAAATCAGCGAAGTGACCTTGTATTACAGGAAGGGTAAGGCGACAGCAACATTTAAGTAAGAGGCCGTTGGATGGATCTGCCGATCACGAAATATCATCCGGACCCGGTAGCGACCGGGAGCGTGGAGGCAAACCCAGACTAGCCGGGCCTTTGCTGCAACCGGATCCGTGGGTATATTTACATGGTTCCGGCGTATTCGGAGGTGTTGCCTGACCTCTCCGAATCTTTGTGCTCGTGGGGCGCGTAGGGGATGGTTCGGCGGCCTATTTGGGCCGGGTTTGTCGAACTGAATGGAGAGTTGGTTTCGGCTCGGTCGGCGGTGGAGCGATGGCTGCACCGGGATGGCGGGTGCGGAGGTAGGCCGCACCTGCAAGGCTATGGCAAAAGACACCGAACAGACGACGTACCTGTTTCGCGGTCTTCACTGCGCGACGTATTTGGCCAATTGCGACGCGCCTTAGGCCGAGCCCCCCCCGTGACGAAACGCCAGCTCCTGTAACACTTCGGCGGGTCACCTCTTCCTTCCTTCTAGGAGATCGAACCATGAGTGCCGCCAAAAAAAAGTGCGCTCCTCCGAGTTGTGGATACCGCGCCGTGAAAGACAGTGATTACTACAGCAAAATCTGCCGGGGTCGAGGCAAAACCGCGGACATATTATGTGGCGGCAGCTATCCGGGGTACTCGGCACTCGCGAAGAATTGACTAGCCCTACTCGCCAAAACTTTACCGCCAACCGGCCCCGACGGCGCTGTCCCTCCGACGAGCATGGACTTGTGGCGCTCGGTCTGGCCGCGCGGGCAAAACGGCGGTGCCTAAATCTATTCAACGATTTACGCGCCTGCGGCACGGTTCAACGATATACGCACCTCCGGCACGGATGAGGAAGGTCCCGCCCGTCGGCATGCCACGCGGCATGATCAGTTTGTGAGCTGGTCAAGTCTATTCGAGCAGAGGTCAACTTCTGGGGAGCGCCGAAGCGTAAATGGTGCCGAGTCGCTGAACTGCGCTGGGACGCCGCGGCCAAGTCTCAGTCAGAACTTTCCCGGCTTCATGTCGACGGATCTAGCGATTCCGGCGGTGAAGCAGGGAACCCGAAAGGGTTGGCGCCAGGCCATGACGGCGGCGGCGATGGACGCCAGGCGGACAGCGATCTACGAACATTACTGACTGCGGCCTTCGACGAAGTGATCGCCCGATGGCGGTAACGAGCATGGCGACAGTCTGGCCCTTTATGTGAAGGCTGACTCCTTTCTTTGCCGTCATGCTAGCGCGGAGGATGTTCAGGATCCGATCGCCGTCCAGGTTCGGCTGGGCGGTGGTGAGGCCGGCTGCGAGGGAGACGGGGGAGAGTCTACGGATTATTTTGGGGCTCCCACTGAGGAATGCATGGGGCGGGGAGCGTTTCGATCACCACCGACGGTTTTAGTTCAAGGCTTGATCGGGAGAAAGCGGATTTTGATATCACGGAAGGCGACAGCGCCGTCGTGGATTTGCAGGGCAATGGGGGAAAGGCGGCGGGCCTGGCGGCGGAGGAGGACCTTACTTTCGGCGCGTTGGCTGAGGGCGAAGGAGGCCTCGGCGGCGGGGGAATCAAGATCAACGCCGATGACTTTTTCGCCGTCGAGCCAGTGTTCGATGTGGAGGCCGTGGGCGATGATGCGGGAGTGGTGCCAGACGTTCGGGGCGGCGGGCGCGGTGCGACGGGGGGCGACATAGTCGTAGAGGGCGGCGCTGGAGTGGCGGGGGGTGGAGAGGGAGTCGGGATTGGAGATGTCGTCGGTGATCTGGTACTCGAGGCCAGTGGGTTCCAGACGGGCCTTGCTGGCGATGGACTGGATGCGGTATTTGATGCCGGAGTTAGCGCCGGGGGAGGCGTGCCACGAGAAGGCGAGTTCGAAGTCGGTAAATTCGCGTTGGGAGAAGAGGTAGACCTGTTTGCCTTGGGCAGGGGTGGTGACGAGGGTGCCGCTCGAGACGGCCCAGGATGGGGTGGGGGCAGGGGTTTCGTCCGCCCAGCGCCAGCCTTCGAGCGAGGTGCCGTTGAAGAGGAGTTGCCAGCCGGCTTGGGATTCAGCGGGGGATAGGGTATTGGGTTGAGCGGGAAGGAGGGGGGCGAGGGCTACCAGCAAGGTGACGAAGCGCATGCTGGTAGCCTAGCCTATTCTAGAAGCTGATGCGAGCGCCGATTTGGAGAATGCGGGGTTCGGCAGCGCTGGTGATGATGCCGAAGTTCGCCGGTGCGCTGACGTTGGCACCAGGGACACCGAAGATCGCCTTGTTTAATGCGTTGAAGAACTCGCCACGAAGATTAAGTTTGATGCGCTCGCCAATCGGAAACGTCTTCTGTATGGTGAGGTCAAGATTGACCGCCCCAGGCGCGCGGAGGAAGTTCCGGGGGGAGTTGCCGTAAGTACCGACGGGGTTGAAGCTGGCCAGGGTGCGATCAAAGTAAGTGTTGAGATAGTCGTTGCGGGGACGGTCCGAGGCGAGGGACGGGTTGCCGCGAACGTCGGCGCGGTCGAGGCCGATTCCAGAGAACGAGTTGTCGCGGCCGGAGTTGAGACCGAAGGGCAGGCCGGAGCGAACATCCAAAATGTTGAGCAGGCTCCAACCGCCGAAGGCTTGGCGGAGGAACAGATTAGAGTTGCGGAGAAGCGGGAGATCAAAGACCCCGGAAAGACGGAAGTTGTGGGGGATGTCGAAGTCGGAGAGACCACGGTTGAAACGGCCATCCGTGGGATGAGGGTTGGAGATCGAGAACTGGTTGTTAGCGCTTTCGTCGTCGATGGACTTCGACCAGGTGTAGAAGGCGAGGAAGGGAAAAATTGCGGCTGAAGCGTTTGTCGACAGTAAGTTGAAGCGAGTGATACTGCGAGTTCCCAGTATCGACCATCTCTTTCATCGAAGCGAAGTACTGGCCGCGAGGGCGGCGGGCGTTGGTGTTGGCGACGGTGGCAGTGGGCGAGTAAATGGCCCAGTTGCGTTCGCGGAAGCTTTGGAGGTTAGTTCCTTTATTGCCGACGTAAGCGGCGCGCAGCAGAAAGTCGGTGCCGAGTTGGCGTTCGAGAGTTAAGTTCCAGGCTTGGGAGTAACCGACGCGCCAGTCTTCCTTGAACCAGGCGAAGGGCATCGGAAAGGAGAAGGCCTGATTCTTGTCGTTGAGATCGACGGGAGCGAACGGGGGGAAGGGGTTGCGGGTGCCGGAGGAGCCGTAGGGGTCCTGCATATCGACGCCGTTGAGAGTGAGGGTGGGCGAGAAGGGCGCGGATTCGACGAAGTTGTTATAGAGCCGGGGAAAGGGGCGGACGTAGAAGATGCCGTAGCCGCCGCGGATGACCGTCGTAGATTTATTGGCAAACGGCTGCCAGGCGAAGCCGAAGCGGGGGGAGAAGTTATCGGTATCGTGCTTCTGGCCCGACTTGTAGAAACCGGGGTCGCCGGCGAAGATAGCGCCGGGCGGGGCGTTGAGGAAGCGTTGGGACCGGGCTCCTTCGCGAAAGCCGGAGACTTGATCGAGTTGATCGTGCCAGGCGAAGTAGGGGTCCCAGCGAAGGCCGAGATTAAAAGTGAGTTGCCGCGAGATGCGCCAAGTATCGTCAACGAAGAGGCTGATCTGCGAGCCGCGGGTTTGTTTGAATTTGCCCGCGGATTGGACAAAGGTGGAGGCGCGGCCGAGGAGCAGGTCCGAGATGCCGTTGCCCGAGAGTTGGCCGGAGAAGGTGAAGTTGCCGCTTTGCTGGAACTTGGTGCTGGAATCGAAGGCGGTCCAGGGGGAATATTCGGCGCCGAAATTCAGCGTGTGACGGCCGCGGACCCAGGTGGTGACGTTGTTGATTTCGACGTTGCGGCGGATCCACTGGCCGGGGGGCGAGTTGGTGACGCTACCCCAGCCGCCGAAGCCGGTGACGCCGAGTTCGAGTTGGCGGTCCGATTCCTGCGGTTCGTTATAGCGGATCGGTCCGAACTGGGACATCCAGAAAGTACTGCGGTGGAGATTGAAGGAGTCGAGCATAAGCCCGGAGACGATGACGGAGTTGATGAGGTTGGGGCGGAGGGTCCAGGAATCCTGAAGTTTCCAATTGTTGGTGCGCTGGTCCTGACCGATGCGGACGGTGAGCAGGGTGTTCGCTCCGTCCCAGCCGGGATCTTCGAATTGGTTGAAGAAGCCGCTGCCGGAAAGGTGGTGGCCGCCGAAATTATAGTCGAGTTTGCCGAGGTATTGGCGGGTGTCGGAGCGGTCCGGACGGGCGTAGCGGAGAAGGCCGTTGGCGGCGGTGGTGGCGGGGACTTTGGCGAGGAGGTTGACGGCGATCGGCCGGAGGCTGGCGGCCGGGATGATGTTGCCGGGGAATGGGGTGTTGCTATTGAGGGGGTCGCGGATTAGGGTGCCCGGAAGGAGGGAAGAGAAGTTGCCGGCGCGGAAGGCGGCGTTGGGGACGGTCGCTTGGTTCGTGAAGCTTTCGTTGCGAATGATCGTGTTCTGGAAGCTGCCGAGGAAGAAGAGCTTGTTCTTAAGGATGGGGCCGCCGACGGTGGCGCCGAATTGGTTTCGTTTCAGATTGTCGGATTGAGCGGCGAAATAGTTGCGGGCGTTCATGGCGCCGTTGCGGGCGAAGTAGAAGGCAGACCCGTGGAGTTCGTTGGACCCGGAGCGGGTAGCGACGTTGACGACGGCACCGGAGAAGTTACCGTATTGGGCGGAAAAGTTGGAGGTTTGGACGGTGAATTCCTGAACGGCGTCGGGGTTGGGGTAGGCGGCGTTGAGGTTGGTGACGCTGTCCATGTGGGTGGCACCATCGAGGCGGTAGTTGACTTCGTTGCCGCGAGAGCCGTTGGCGGAGATGGCGATGGTGTCGGCGGAGTTAGCGTAGCCGGCTGTGGCGGTGGCGGTGCCGGTGACAACGCCGGGGACCATGCGGACCAGGTTAGCAGCGTTGCGGCCGTTCAGGGGGAGTTCCTGGATGTAGCGCTGTTGAATGGTTTGGGAGAGGGTGCCGGAGGTGGTGTTGACCATGAGGGCGTCGGCTTGGACGGTGACCGAGTCCGAGACGGCACCAACGGCGAGCCGAACGTTAAGGGTGCTGGTAGTGTTAACGTTCAGGCGAAGGCCGGTTTGCGAGAAAGTGGAGAAGCCGGGGGCGGAGATCGAGACCGCGTAGACGCCGACGGGTACGGCGGAAAAGCTGTATTGACCGTTGGGGGAAGCGGTTTGGGTGCGTTCCCATCCGGTGTAGGGGCTTTTCAGGGTGATGGTGGCACTCGGGACGAGGGCGTTGGCGGGGTCGGAGATTTGGCCGGAGAGGGAGGCGGTGGAAAGGCCTTGGGCGTAAAGGACAATCGAGGCGAGCAGAGAGAGAGTTATGGACCGAAGCCTTAGCCAAAGATACGACTTTGGCGATGACGGGAGGATGACGGTTTCACTTCATTTGGGCGAATCAAAACCCTTGTTTCTTTTCACCGCCGATGGTGGCGGGAGGGCGGCGAGGGGGGCTTGAGCAGTGAGAAGGAAAGCGAGGCTGAGGAGGAGTAAGGGTGCCTGTCGATTAAGGATAAACGGAGAGGAAGCCTCGGAGAGAGCGGACCTCAGAGCCCGGGCGGGAAGGGGCGTGAAGGTCAAGGCTTGTTGGGATTGGGGATGGGGAGGCGAGCGTTGACGGATTCTCGCCATTTGTGGAGTTGGTCGCGGAGAGCGCGGGCGCGGGTGGGATCCTGGTCGGCGAGGTTAGTGGTTTCGGTGGGATCTTTAGCGAGGTTATACAGTTCGAGATGGTTGTCTTCGAAGTATTCGAGGAGCTTCCAGTTGCGGGAGCGGAGGGCGGAGACAGGGGTGGTGGTGGGGTAATAGTGAGGGTAATGGAAGAAGAGGTTTTCGCGGGGGAGGCGGGCGGCTGGGTTGCGAAGGAGGGGCAGCAGATTGAGGCCGTCAGTTGCGCCGGGAGGAATGGGGGCCCGAGCGGCGGCGCAAAGGAAGGGGAAGAGGTCGGTGGAGACAACGGGTTCGGCGGAGACCGAGTTGGGCGTGGTGACGTTGGGCCAGTGGATGATGAGCGGGACGCGTAGTCCCCCTTCGTAAAGCGAGCCTTTGCCGGAGCGCAGGGGGGCGTTGTTCGTGACGGGGAGATAGCCACCGTTGTCGGAGGTGACGATGAAGATTGTGTTCTGATCGAGGGCGCGGATGCGGAGATGGTCGAGCACGCGGCCGACACTTTGATCGAAACTTTCGACCATGGCGGCGTAACCGGGATTTTTGTGTGCGAGGCCGGGGGTGAGCTTTTGTTCGTATTTGGCGAGAAGTTCGGGTTTGGCTGCAATGGGGGTATGGGGGGCGTGATGGGCGAGATAGAGAAAGAAGGGTTTGCGGCGGGCGGCGAAGGAGTCTATGGTGCGGAGCGCTTCGGTGGTTAGACGGTCAGTGAGGTATTCGCCGGGCTCGCCGAGTTGCAGGCCGGGAACGAAGCGGATTTCTTTACTGCTGGGACCGCGGTAGGGATGGAAGTAAGAGGCCGGGGCCCCCCAATGCGTGCCGCCGATGTTGACTTCGAAGCCTTGGGTTTCGGGGTAATGAGAAGTGACGCCGAGGTGCCACTTGCCGATCAGGGCAGTGGAGTAGCCGGCTTGCTGCAGGACTTCGGCAAGGGTGATTTCGGCATGAGCGAGGTTAGGTTCGGAGGGGGCGGGAAGCAAGGGGCGGTTCGTGGGCGGGTCGATGGCACCTTCGTGCCAGATGGTGATGCCGAGACGGGCGGGATGCTTGCCGGTGAGGAGGGAGGCACGGGTAGGGGAGCAGACGGGGGCGGCGGAGAGGGCGTGGGTGAAGCGAAGGGATTGGCGGGCGAGGCGGTCCAGGCGAGGCGTTTCGTGGAGGTCGGCGCCATAGCAGCCGAGGTCGGACCAGCCGAGATCGTCGGCGAGGATGAGAACGATGTTGGGGGGCGGAGGGCCGAGGGGCGGGGCGAAGAGGGCCAGAAATTGACGACGCTGCATTCGAAGATTATAGGCCGATTTGGCGGAAGTGGTGCTCGGTGTGGAGGAAGCCCCAGCGACGCCATCCCCAGGAATTCATGGCTCCAAAGACGGGGTGAGGGGCGAAGGCGGAGAGATGCGGATCAGCGAAACGATGGAGGATGGCCGGGGGAGCGGGGCCTGGCCGGGACTGGCGGTGCGTTCGCCGAGGGCGAGGCGGAAGGCTTCGCTCAGATGGCAAACCATTTGATGCGGGGTCATGCAACCCCAGCCGCGGGGTGAGGCCGGGGTTATAAGGTCAAGACGATTACGGGTATCGGCCAGGAGCAGGCCAACGGTGAGGATCGCGGAGGTACCGGGTTCGGGAATAGCGGCTTGCGTCGTCGAGATGAAAACGATGGCTCCAGGGACGGTGACCGAGCCGAAGTAGGCGCTATGGTTATCGTTCGCGAAGCCCGTGCCGAGGGAGGATGAGTTGTCGAAGACGCTGCGATTATAGATGGTCCCGGAAGCGACTAGGCTGACATGGGCGTAGGGTTCGCCGCTGTATTGAGGCGTATTGTTGGGATTGCCGAAGTAGAGAGCGTTGTTGTAAAAGTTGCCATTAACGGCCTGGACACTTCTAGTTTTGGGAGTGAGCCGGGCCAGAATATTCGTAGTGCTGATGCGGGCCAGCAATTGGTTCCCCTCTTAAAGGCTAAGTCCGTTTTTTAGCGTCCCGGCCGACCGCCAGAAGCCGAAGCAATCGTAGTCGGCGTTTAACTGGAGGAAGACCGAGCCGGCAGTACCACTTTGCGCTCCGATGCACATGAATCCGCCGAACTGATTTGCCACCAGGATGGCTAAAGCAGAGGCTGTGGTTAGCGGATAGACCCCAATGGTGCCAGTGCAGGTGGTCATCCTGTTACCGATGGAAAGGGAATGGAAGTCTTCGGTGAGGGCGGTGTTGATGAAGGTTGCCTGCTCGCCTGGAGCGGCAATAGACATCGTCCTGGAGGCGGCCGGGAGCAGAACGAGCGCTTGGAGCAGCAGGGAAAAAGTGCGAATAAAAGACAGGGGAAACCTGGTTCCATCATCGGGTGGTGAGGTCGGGGACGAAATCGGGTTTAGCCCTTTAAGAAATAGAGTATTTTGCCGGAGGAGTAAAAACAGAGGTACTCGTCGATCGATTTCGGAAGGGGGAAGCCGGGCGCCTATTTCCAACCGATATAACATTCATATGCGACACATTAACTAATTTTTATTTTCACTGAATGCATTAAATGATAAGCTCTTAACACTACACTCTCTAAATTAAAGAGAGGTTCGGCGGATCAACACAAAAAGGAGTTGCATAATGAATAGGCTGCTACCTATTGGAGTGAAGTCAATTTCCGGATCGACATATACAGCAGTTTTGCTCGGTCAATTTAGCACAGCCGGGGACGGTGATGGCTGGCGCTATCTCATCATCAAATCTACGACTACTGGCGGTAATACCCAGTATGGATACTATGATTGTTTCGGTAAATCAAACCTTGATTTAGCCTGGGCGAACCCTAACGCGTTGTCGTTTAGTGGTCCGTCGTACAGCGTTGACGCGGAGTTGGGCGAGTTGTTGGGGATTGGAACCGGCGGGAGCGCGACGGTTACGAACTACGCGCTGGAGTCGGGGGGCAATCTGGCGGCGGTGTCCGGAAACACGGGAACGACGGCGACGAATACCGGCGCAACGGCGACCAGCGCGGCGACGATTGCGGCCAATACAGCGGCGACCGTGACCAACACGGCGCGGATTCCAGCGCAGGGCTTCACCAGTCCGACCACTTCGCTTCCGGTCGTATTCTGTTCGAACGTCACCGCGACCGGTCCAGCGGCGCAGACGTCGAGCAACAACATTCTGACGACGGACGGCACCGCGACAGGGTGCGAGCAGTACAATGGCGTGCTGCTGCAGGTGCGGAGCACAGCTGGAATTTCGGCCGGGGTAGTAACATTTGAGCAATCGGCGGACGGGACAAGTTGGGCGGCAATGCAAGTCTTCGACGTCGTCTCCCAGAGCGCGAACCCGGTTACGACGCTGACGATCGCGGCCAATGCAGTTCGGCTGTTTGCGGCCAGTCTGTTCTGCCGTTTCCTCCGGGTTCGAATTTCGACCACAGTAGTGGGCGGTACGGTCCAAGGGATGGCGGTGCTCTCGCAGAACAGTCCGCTTCCTTTGACACGGAACGTACAGCAGGCGACGGCGTCGCAGTTGAACGCGACGGTCGTGGGGTCGGGCAACTTTACGGTCATAGGCGCGGCGGCGCATTCGGCGGCGTCCTCCGGGAACCCGGTGCGGGTCGCGGGGCGGGTGAATACAGCGGCGGATACGACGCTGGTCGCGGGTGACGCTTGCGACCTCGTCATGACATCGGCGGGGCAGCAGGTGCAGAAGCCGTATGCCAGCGCCGAGCTGGACTGGCAGTACACGGGCGTTCTGACGACGACGACGGCGCAGGCGGTGCGGGCAGCGGGCGCGGCGGGCGTTCGAAACTATGTGACCGGGTTGCAGTATCAAAACACGAATGCGACCACCACAACGGTGCTAGTGCTCGACGGAGCGAACTTGATTGCGCAGTACAACGCTCCGGGCAATATGGCGGCACCGGCGGTGATCGGGTTCACGACACCGCTGCGGGGGACGGCGGCGACGGCATTGAACGTGAATTGCGGGACGGCGGCGGCCAGCCTGCAAATGAACGTGCAGGGCTACCAGTCCGTTTAATCGAGCAAGGGGGTAAGGCGGGCCCACGGGGCCGCCTTACCCCTGACCGCACTGTGCTACGCTGCCTTCCATGAGATGGATACTGGCTGCTGGCGGGGTGATTCTATTAGGCGCGGTGGCGTTGACGGTGCGACCGGGGAAGTTGACCGATGGGCGGTATCTCCTGCCGACTGGGCAGATCGTGGAGCCGGCGGGGACGATGATCGAAGTGAATGACCGGCCGCTGGGGCTGACGCTGAGCGCGGACGGGAAGCGATTAGCGGTGGTGACGGGTTCGAACTTTGCGCCGCGGGCGCTGCACTTGGTGGACGTTGCGGCCAAACGGGTACTGCAGACGATCGCCCTGGGAGACAGCTTCGTCGGGGTCGCGTTTTCTGACGACGGACAGCGGCTGTTTGTGGGCGGTGGGCAGGATCAGGAATTGAAGCTGTTTCGACGCAGTGGGGAGCAATTTATCGCCGATGGCGTCGTGAAGATGGACGGGGCCCCGAGCGGCTTGGCCGTGATGGGGGAGACCGTGCTGGTGGCATTGAACCAGAAGCATGAGCTGGGCATTGTCGACCTGGCGAGTCGGAAGGTGGAACGGGTGGCGGTGGGGAGCTATCCGTATACGGTCGTCGTGAGCGGGGGGAAAGCGTACGTTTCGAACTGGGGCGGACGGCGCCCGCGCACGGGCGACACGACCGACGGAGTGTTCCCGGTAGTGGTCGATTCGCGGACGGGCATTCCAAAATCGGGGACCGTTTCGGTGGTCGATGTCGCGGGACGGAAGGTGGTGAAGGAAATTGAAACGGGCCTGCACCCGAGCGCGCTGGCGCTGCGGAGAGACCGGCTCTACGTGGCAAACGCGAATAGCGATTCGGTCACAGTAATCGATACAAACGCCGACCGGGTGGTCGCCACTTTCGTGGCGCGGATTACGCCCAAGGCACCGGTGGGCAGCGCGCCGAATGCGCTGGCGGTGAGCCGGGACGGCAAGACGCTTTATGTGGCCAATGGCGCCGACAACGCCGTCGCCATTATCGACACGCCCAGTGGGAAGACCCGTGGATTTGTGCCGACCGGGTGGTTTCCGACGGCGGTTGCGTTGTCGGCCGACGAGAAGACGATTCTGGTGGCGAGCGGGTACGGCGTGGGTTCGCTGCCGCCGTCCTATAAGAACCGGAAGGGGCTGATCACGATGGTGGAGCAACCGACCGAGGGACAATTAGCGAGTTGGACCAAGGCCGTGCGGCAGAACGATGCCGGCGAGTTGCACCGGGGCATGAAGGGCAAGATCGCGCCGGTGCGGCACGTGTTTTATGTGATCAAAGAGAACCGCACGTACGACCAGATTTTCGGAGACATACCGCAAGGGAACGGAGATCCGAAGCTCGTGCAGTTTGGCCGGGAGGTGACGCCGAACCATCATAAACTGGCCGAGGAGTATGTCCTGCTCGACAACTTTTATACCCCGGCCGATCAGTCGGCGCTCGGGCATCGGTGGTGTACGCAGGGCTACGCCAGCGACTGGGTCCACAAGTATGGCAACGGGCGGAACGATCAGAACCCGATGCTGTTTGCGCCGAACGATTTTCTGTGGGACGCGGCGAAGGTGCATGGGGTGACGGTGCGGAGTTATGGAGAACGGGGGCTCAATACCATCGTGCCGGCGAAGGCCAACTGGGCGGATGTGTACGGCGATTGGAAAAACGGGACGAACAACGTAAAGATTACGCCGCGGGCCCAGATTGTCGGCCTCCGGGATGTCTATTCGCCCAACGTGCCGGCCTACGGTTTGATGGTGCCGGACCAAGTGCGGGTGGACCAGTTTCTACGGGAGTTTCGCGAGTTCGAAAAGAATGGGAATCTGCCACGGCTGAACGTGATTCTGCTGCCCCAAGACCATACGAGCGGGACGTCGCCGGGGTTCCCGACGCCTCGAGCCATGGTGGCGGATAACGACCTCGCGCTGGGTCGGTTGGTGGAGGCGATTTCGAAGAGCAAGTACTGGAACGACTCGGTCATCTTCGTCACCGAAGACGACGCGCAGAGCGGCCTGGACCACGTGGACGGGCACCGGACGATCGGAATGGTAATTGGGCCGTGGGTGAAGCGGAAGATGGTGGATTCGACCTTCTACACGACCATCCACATGTACCGGACGATTCAACATTTGCTTGGCCTACCGCCGCAGAACCAGTTCGACCTGGCCGCGGAGCCGATGTTTCCGGTGTTCACGGGGAAGGCGGATTTGACGCCGTACATAGCCGAGAAGAACCGGATTCCGCTCGACGAGATGAACCCTCCGTTGAAGGGCTTACGGGGGGAGGAAAAAGAGATGGCCGAGGCGTCGCTCCGGATGGACTTCAGCGAACCCGACGAGGCGCCGGCGGAGTTGCTGGACCGGGTGATTTGGCATTCGGTGAAGGGCTGGGCGACGCCGTACCCGCGCGCAGGAAAAGCGGTAAGCAATCGGGCACAATAGAAACATGATGTTGATTCTGGCGGCGGCGAGCTTGTTGGTGACTCCGGAGTGGTTGCGGGAGGAGCAGAAGAAAGGCGATCTTGTGATTCTGCACGCCGGGTCGGCCAAGGACTACGCCGAAGGGCATATCGCCGGGGCGAGGCTGGTGACGCTGGTCGATGTGTCGAAGCCGGAATCGAAGTTACGTTTAGAGATGCCCGCGGCGGAACTGATCCGGGAACGGATGATGCAGTGGGGCATCGGGGACAAAACGCGCGTGGTCGTCTACGCCGGGAACTCCTCGGTGCAGACCGCGACGCGAATTTGGTTCACGTTCGAATACTGGAGTTTGTCCGCATCTTTGCTCGACGGCGGCGTGGCCGGATGGAAGGCCAAAGGGATGCCGGTGACGACGGACGTGCCGACGGTGACCGCCGCGACCGAGTTAACGGTCAAAGCGCGGCCGGAGCTGATCGTGGATTCGGCTTGGGTAAAGGACCATCTCGCCGACAAGCAAGTAAAGATTTTGGACGCGCGGTTGCCCGAATTCTACTCCGGCCAGGACGCCGGAAACATGCCCCGGGCTGGGCATATTCAAGGGGCGACGAGTGTTCCCTTCCCTACCCTGTTGACGGAGGCGAAGGCGTTTTTACCTGTGGCGACGTTGGCCGAAAAGCTGGGCGAGGCAACGACGCTCGTCACCTATTGCCACATCGGGATGCAGGCCACAGTGCCCTACTTCGCGGCACGTTTGGCGGGCCGCGAAGTGAAGCTCTACGATGGCTCGTTCGAAGAGTGGAGCGCGAAGCCCGAACTGCCCATCAACTAGAAGCTGAAGCGAAGGCCCACTTGCGCAAGCCGCGGGATGCCCGGCAGAAGACCCCGGCTGCGGTCGACGATGGTCAGCCGGTCAGTGAGGTTCTTCACGGTGAAGAATACGGTCGTCCGCCGCACGGGTATGTTGAGCGACGCGTTCCATAGGGCGTTGCCCGGCAGCAGCCCGCGTTGGCCATCGGGCGAACCGCCGACGCTGTTGAGATCGTCGCCAAACTGTCGACCGGTGTAGACGTTTTCCAGGATCAAGTTAACGCCTTTGCTGTGGCTGTAGCTGAGGCTGGAGGTGAGCAGGTTCCGGGGGGAATAGGGGAGCCGGTTGCCCGTGATGCGGACGTTGGTAAAGCCGGGGATGTTGCTGAAGCGATCGCTGTTGAACCGGGCGAGCGGCAAAGCCGTCCAAGCGGTGCGTAGGGTGACCGCGTGCTGGAGCGGGAGAAAGCGGGCGAGTTGCCAGGCGGCGGAAAGCTCGGTGCCCTGGTGCAGCGTGGAACCCGCGTTCGTGAGCGTGGCCCCGAGACCGCCGGCAACACTGGCGGGGATGATCTGATTCTCGAAATCCATGCGGAAGAAGGTAGCCTCGGCGCGGAGATCGCCGGGCAGATTGACCCGCGCACCAGCCTCGTAATTCCAGCTGAGTTCGGCGGCGAGATCGACGGTCGCTCCGGTGTTGTTGGAGATGATGTCTTCCACGCGAGGCGGCGCGAAGCCGCGATGGAGACCCGAGAAAAGGGTGACCCGGCCGCCGAGGGTATAAGCGGCGCCGACGCCCGGGATCCATTGATTCAAACGGGTTTCGCCGCGGGCGTTGTTCAGATAGTTCGCCCGCCGGAAGTTGACCGATTCAAACCGGAGTCCCGCGGTGATGGCCAGGTTGCCGAGCACGAAACGATCTTGCGCAAACAACGAGGCGGCATTAGCGCGGCGATCGTTGTTCTCGACGATCACGCCATCGCGCGAGGTCGGCAACGGTCCGTTCTTCTGGTAGCGCTCCTGGATTTCGGCGTGGTAACGGAAGCCGAGGTCGATTTCTTGACGAGAGCGGCCACTCTTCAGGACCGTCTTGAGTTTCGGATCGACGCCCCACGTCTGGTAGTAGCGGAGGCGGCCTTCGTTCCCGCAGGTTGTGAGCAGGTTGACCATGCCGCCGCAAGCCGGGTCGGCGCTGTCGTTGGGGCGTTGGTTGGAGTTGCTCGACTGCCGCCACCAATCGCGGAGGAAGGCCGAGGCGTAGCCGTTGGTCGACAGGATCATCTTGTCCGAAAGGGCTAGGGTATGGGTGATGGCTCCGGCATAACGGTTGATATTGAAGAAGTCGTTGCGGAAGACGTTGCCGCGCGGATTGACGTCGTATTCGGCTTGGCGGAGGCCGGTGTAGGTGAGGTTCGAATCTTCGGCATACGAGTTGAAGCGGAGGCCAACAGTCTGCCGGGCCGAAAGGCTCGTCAGCATTTTGGCGTTGAAGTCGGTGATACCGTGGCGCACATTTTCGCGCGAGCCTTCACCTTGTTTACGCAAGAGGTCGACGAGCCAACCGGTGTTCTTAACGGTAGCGCCGTAGCGGACGTGGGCGTTGAGATAGTCGCGATTGCCCCCGACCAGGGTAACCACGCCACCGCGTTTAGCGGGGATCGCCGGGGTGACGTAGTTGATCACGCCGCCGACGGTCATGGGTCCGAAGACGATCTGTTCGCCACCCTTGATGACTTCAATCGAGTCGAAGCGGTCGACTGGCGGGTGGTAATAGGAGGCGTTGTCGCCGTAGGGGGCGTACGAAAGCGGGAGGCCGTCTTCAAGCAGCAGGACTTTGCTCGACCGCGTGGGCGACAGGCCGCGGATGCCGATATTCGGCCGCAGACCGAAGGCGTCTTCGCCGCGCGCATGGACACCGGCGACTTTGCGGAGCGCCTCTTCGGTGGTCATCACGTTGCTTTCGCGCAAGACTGCGGCGGTGAGTACTTCGGCCGATCCGGGAAGGCGCTGGAGGTCGGTGCCGGAGGCAAGGACGAGACCGCCGGAAACACGGAGAGTTTCCGCCAACGGGGCGACGGATAAGGTGACATCCAGTTGCAGAGCGGTCGGTGAGATAACGACGACGGATTCGGACGGGGAGAAGCCGTGGGCGGAGACGGTGACGCGGTATTCCCCGGCACGCGGCAGACGCAGTTCATAGCGGCCAGAAGCATCTGACTGGGTCGTATATTGGCCTTTCGTAGCTGTTTCAACGGCCCTAACGGAAGCGGTGGCGATCGACGAGGGGGACGAATCCTGTACCAGCCCACGGACCAATAAAGAATTCTGGGCCGACAGCGCCGACGTAAAGAGAGTGACCGCTACGGCCACCTGCAACTGATTTGCGAACATGATCTGACGATAACACAGTACGACCGAATTGGTCTACATTCCAACGGGAGATACTGGCGGGATGTGGATGGCGAGGATTTGGACTGGACTGTGGGCCGCGATCGGCTATGCGCAAGTGGCCGAGCCGGTGTTCGTGGCCGAGGGCCAGGGCCAGTATGCGCTGCGGTGTGAGACGCCGGGGGCGGTGATTCGCTACACGCTGGGCGGGGCCGATCCGGGCAAGGACGCGGGCGAGTATCTCGCTCCGATTCGAGTCCCGGAGGGCCGGATGGCGAAGGCGAGAGCGTTCTCCGCCGACGGCCGTTCGCAGAGCGGCGTCGCGATGTTGGCGGGGGACGACGCGGCGACCAAGGGCGTCGCCGAGACGCTGATTCAAGTGACGCAGAACCGGGATTGGAAGAGCTACGACTGGACCAAGCGCCATGCCGCGGTGAAGGCCGCCATGAAAGAAAACAAGCCCGAGGTGATCTTCGTAGGCGACTCGATCACGCATTTTTTCGGGGGCGTGCCGGTCGATGCGGTACAGCGGGGCGCGGCGGTTTGGGATCAATATTACGGAAAGCGGAAGGTGTTGAATCTCGGCTATGGATGGGACCGAACCGAGAACGTTCTCTGGAGACTGCGGCATGGGGAGTTGGAGGGTGCGGAGGCGAAGGTGGCGGTGGTGATGATCGGCACAAACAACACGGGTATGCATACGATTGACGAGATCGTCGCTGGAGTGGACGCCATTTGCGGGGAGTTACGGGGGAGGATTCCGGAGGTAAAAATTCTACTGCTGGCGATCTTCCCGCGCGGGAAAACTCCGGACGCGAATCGAGCGAAAATCGAAGCCATCAATGCGAAATTGTCGGGTTTGAGCGGCGTGACCTACCTCGATATTGGCAAGGCGTTCTTGGAGCCCGACGGCTCGATTGCCGCTGAGGTGATGGGAGACTACCTGCATCCGACAGCCGAGGGATATCGGCGGTGGGCGCAAGCGATGGAACCGACGCTGACCGGTCTTTGGCCCTAGTAACGCATCGGCTTCCAACGTTGCGTGGTGAGCGATTCCTGCACGAAGGCCACCCCGGTCGGTTCGGTATGAATCGCGATGGCGGAGAAGAGCATCCGGTCGTAAAAGCCCGCGCTGGGGTAGCTCACTTCCAGGTCGACGACGCCGCGAATTCCACGCAACCGGGGATAGCGTTCTTCCAGGCGAAACATTTCCTGGGAGACCGGACCGGTGACGGAGAACTGAAACTGGTCGCGCAGGAGTTCCTTGCCATCGGAGGCAAACACGATCATGTTGACGAGGGCGTAGTCGGTTTCCGAGACCCAAACGAGAGAGGTGCTGGAGCCGGCCGTGTTGTCAAACGGCAGCCGGATAGCATCTTCGCGTTCGGCCGCGCCGTCCACGACGAGCGTCGGGCCGCCTTCTTTCCGCACGATGGCGCGGAGGCCGAGTCGGGCGTTTTGGAAGCCGAAGAGTTGGGCGTACCCGCGTTGGATGTCTTTCGATTCGCCGGTCGTTTCGATGGCGATGGAGCCGCCGACGGGCAGGGTGCCGCGGACGATGTGGCCTTCGACCTCGGCTTCCGGCGCCCGCAGGCCGATCGTCCACTCCGTGGGCAGACCCTTGGCGGGGCGGAAGCTGAGTTCGAAGCGGGACGCTTTGGCTTCGAGGTTAACGACGGTGACGACGGTGGTCCATCCGCTGCCGTCCTGGACGAGCGGCAGGCATTGGGCTTCGTCCTGAACCACACCAGCGGAGCAAGCAACAGCGACGACTAACAGCGATGCGAGGACTTTGAAGGACATGATCTAAATCTGATCGAAAATAGCAGGTGTTCGGTTAGAATTTGGTGAATAGAGCGGTGATAATGTGGAGGTGTGGAACAAGAGCCGATCCCGGAATTGGACCTGAAGCTCCTCGACTGGATGCTCGAGCGCACTCCTCTGGAGCGGCTAGAAGTGAACGATAACGCGGTCCGCGAAATGCTATATCTGCGGGAATGCTCAAAAAAGTCCTTCTCCACGACGGGCTAATCGAGTGGAGTGAGATATCGACAAAGTCGCGAGCTGACCCCGGGGGAGAGTCGCCTTAGAAGAAGAACTCGCGATGCGCCGAACGAAGGATCTAACCTCCATCGCCTAGCTCCAGAAGATCATCCGGCACCAAGGCTACGCCCAGTGCAGAACGACTTTCCCCGATTGCCCGCTAAGCATTAACTCAAACGCCTCTTCGTACTGCGTGTACGCGAACCGGTGCGTGATCACCGGCGAGATATTAAGCCCGCTCTGGATCATCACCGTCATCTTGTACCAGGTCTCGTACATCTCCCGTCCGTAAATGCCCTTGATCGTGAGCATGTTGAAAATCACCGTGTTCCAATCGATGGCCATATCTCCGCCGGCCGGGATGCCGAGCATCGCAATGTGCGCGCCGTGGGCCATGTTGGCCAGCATGTCCCGAAACGCGTGCGGATTGCCGGACATTTCGAGGCCGACATCGAAGCCCTCAGTCATGCCGAGTTCCTTCTGCACCGCGGCCAAGCTCGTCTCGGTCGTATTCACCGCACGGGTGACCCCAACCGATTGCGCTAGTTCCAACCGATAAGGGTTCACGTCGGTGATCACCACATGGCGCGCTCCGGCGTGGCGTACGACCGCAGCGGCCATAATGCCAATCGGGCCGGCCCCCGTAATCAACACGTCCTCTCCCAGAACCGGGAACGAAAGCGCCGTGTGGACCGCATTGCCAAACGGATCAAAAATCGCGGCCGTATCGCGGTTGATCTTTTCGTCGTGATGCCAGACGTTGCTCATCGGCAGGGCGATATACTCGGCAAAGCAACCCTGACGATTCACCCCGACCCCACTTGTATGCGCGCACAGATGGCGGCGACCGGCCAGGCAGTTTCGACATCGACCGCAGACCACGTGGCCCTCCCCGCTGACCAGCATCCCGGGCGCAAAATCGTTCACGTTCGAACCAATCTCGACAATCTCGCCAACAAACTCATGCCCCACCACCATCGGCACCGGAATCGTCTTCGCCGCCCATTCGTCCCACTTGTAGATGTGGAGATCGGTGCCGCAAATGGCGGCGCGGTCGACTTTGATGAGCACGTCGTTAATGCCGATCTTCGGCACCGGAACATCTTCGAGCCAGAGCCCGCGGGCCGCTTCTTTTTTGACGAGAGCCTTCATCCGCTATCTTGCACCTCGATTCCAGTATGTTGGATTTCATGCTGGACGAATTTGCACGGCGGGTGAAGGAGTTGCGCCCGGCGCGGCAGTGGTCGCTGGGCGACAGATTATCTGGTGGCCGTGCTGGCTACTACAGCAGCAGTGTACTTGAACAAATTGGAGGGTAAGTCATGAAGATATGTTTAGATATTCGATTCGTATGGGAGGAAGGCGACCACGTCAAAGAGATCCAGGGGGATCAGTACTTCTGGTTTATGGCGAACCTGAAGGCAGAATAGCTACGCTCAATTTACAGGTATTGCGACGTGTCAGTCACCAAACTAACAGTAGATGGGGAAGAAGATGAGTTGCTCCAGGAGATGTACGATGCAGTGAAAACCAAAGATGAGGCCAGATATAAAGCGGCAGATCTGATGAGACTGGAGAGAGAGAACAATAGGGAGGGCCAGCGGGGTAAGTCGTTCGATGATCAGCCAGATTGAGCGCGGCGAAGCGAGCCCTACGCTGGCGGTTACGCTGCGAATGGCCTGCGGATTCGGCCTTTCCTTGAGTGAACTGGTCGAAGAGACCGGGCGCACGACTTTCGACGGGACGCCGATGTGCAAATTCGAACCCTATCTCCGCTCGAAAGGGAAAAGGATATCGAGATCTACGAAGTGAAACTGGGCGTCGCCGGGGTATTGCGCAGCGCCGCGCATTTTGAACGTACCCAGGAATTCCTGCAGGTAGAAACGGGGACAGTTCGGATTGAAAGCGGCGGCGATGGCGAGGTCCTCGGCAAGGGCGACTCGGCCAGTTACCGGGCCGACGTTCCCCATGCGATTAGCGCCGCTACAGTGATGCTCGTGGTCGTGTACCGATGGCGACTACCGGACCCACTCCATGATTCCCGTATGCGGCAGCGGCGGCGTATGGGCGTCGCGGATCGCGGCGGAGAGTTGCCGCGCAATCGCGGGGTGAACCGCGCTGAGGTCGTTGGCCTCCGCTTCGTCCACGCTGAGATCGTACAACGCCGGCTGCGGGTTGAGCCGCGTAAGAATCGCCTTCCAGCGTCCCCGTCGGACAGCGGCGGTACCGGCGGTGAGCACCTGCGTCTTCGCGTTGTACGAATAGTTTTCCCAATGCATCGTGCGCTCGGCCCCCAGCTTGCCTTCAAACTGAGGAAGCAGCGAAATCCCATCGACGCCCTTCGCCGGCAGGTTCGCCAGCGCCGCCAACGTGGGGAAGATATCGGCAAAGTAAACCGGCGTTTCATTCACCGAACCCGGCTTCACCCGACCCGGCCACCGGACGAGAAACGGCACCCGCAGGCCCCCTTCATACAACGTCCCCTTCTCCCCGTGGAGGACAGCCCCGGACGCGGTCCGCATCGAATCGAAGAAGCCGGCCGAGTGGCCGTCAGCAGAAACCCCGCCATTATCGCTGGCGAAGATGACAACAGTATTCTTCTCGACGCCCATCTCACGCAGCGTGTCGAGAATGCGGCCCGTGTAGCGATCGCCCTGGGTGACCATGGCAGCGTAGCTTTTCTCTTTTTCCGGCCAATCCGTCGCGCTATAGGGCTCCTGCGTCGGAGTCTCATACCGACCATGCGGGACGGTGTAGCAGGCATAGAGGAAGAACGGTTTAGTTTTCTGCTGCTTCAGCCAAGTGATGGATTTCTCCGCGATCCGGTCCGCGCTGTAGACCTCTTTCCCCAGCGTGTCCTTCTTGTCGTTCTCCCACAGAAACTCCGGGAAATACGTGTGGGCATGGACCTGATGCAGATAGCCGTAGAACTGGTCGAAGCCATGTTTGGACGGCACTCCGGAGGAGTTGGCGTCCCCCAACCCCCATTTGCCGAAGCCGCCGGTGGCATACCCGGCTTGCTGCAGCGCCCGGGCGATCGTAACCGCTTCCGCCGGCAACGGGGTGGTGCCCGCATTCGCGCGAATGGCGGCATGGCCCTGATGCTTCCCCGTCATCAGCACGCAGCGCGATGGCGCGCAAACCGACCCGCCCGCGTAGGCCTGCGGAAACTTCATCCCATCGCGAGCGAGCGTATCGATGTGCGGCGTTTTGATCTTTTTCTGCCCGTAACAGCCGATATCGGCGTAGCCGAGATCATCGAGCAGAATGAAGACGATGTTGGGAAGGGGCTGCGTTTGCAGCAGCCCCGCTAGGAATTTTCGACGACTAAGAGCAGCCACTCGTACCACCACAGTTTTCGCATTTATGACACGCACCGTTCCGAGTCATGAGCCCGCCACACTCAGAGCAAAGCGGGGCATCGGACGAAATGTTATCAAAACGCAGAGCCTGTTGGGGCGGTACTTCTGTGGGCTTCAGTTGCAGGGTGTTGCCGGCCTCGGTGATTTTGTAGTCCGGGTGCAGGAACTTTGACCCGATCCACCGAAAGATGTAATCCATCAGCGACTTGGCGTAAGGGATCTCTTTGTTGCCGGTCCAGCCGCTCGGCTCGAAGCGGACGTGGCTATACTTATCGACTAAAAACTGCAACGGAACGCCATACTGCAAGCAGAAGCTGATCGAAGTGGCGAAGCTATCCATGAGGCCGGAGATGGTGGAGCCCTCCTTCGACATGGTGATGAAAATCTCGCCCGGGGTACCGTCTTCGAACAGCCCGACGGTGATGTAACCCTCGTGACCAGCAATCGAGAACTTATGGGTCAGCGACTGCCGTTCATCGGGAAGCTTGCGCCGAAGCGGTCGATAGACAATCTTCTCGATTGTCCGCTCTTCCACCACCGGCTTGGCTTTGGCCGTCGTCGGTGAAGTCGAAAGCGGCTGCGACCGTTTACAGTTATCCCGATAGATGGCGACGGCCTTCAGACCGATGCGCCAGCTTTCGATGTAGGCATCCATGATGTCTTCGACGGTCGCTTCCTCGGGCATGTTGATCGTCTTCGAGATCGCTCCCGAAACGAACGGCTGCACCGCGGCCATCATCCGGACATGGCCCATATGGTGAATGAAACGGGTGCCGTTCTGCGGACGGAAGCTGCAATCGAATACCGGAAGATGTTCCGGCTTCAAATGCGGAGCAGCTTCGATCGTCCCGGTCTGGTCAATGTGCTCCACGATCGCCTCGGCCTGCGCCGGGCGATAGCCAAGGCGGAGCAGCGCCTCCGGCACGGTCTGATTGACGATCTTGATCACGCCGCCGCCGACCAGCTTCTTATACTTCACTAGCGCCAGATCCGGCTCGATGCCGGTCGTATCGCAATCCATCATGAAGCCGATCGTGCCCGTCGGCGCGATAACGGTAGTCTGGGCGTTGCGATAGCCGTAGACCCGACCGGTCTCATACGCCTCGTTCCAGCAAGTGGCGGCGGCATCACGAAGGTAAGCCGGAACGAAGTCCAGCGAGATCGCGGCAACAGAATCCCGATGCATCGCAATAACGTCCAGGAAGCTCGCCTCGTTGCCAGTGTAGCCCGGGAACGGGCCCACCGCCGCGGCGATGCGGGCCGAGGTCAGGTACGCCTGGCCGCATAGGATGCCAGTGACAGCCGCCGCCATCGCCCGACCGTTGTTCGAATCATAGGGCAAGCCGAGTGCCATCAGCATCGCGCCGATATTGGCGTAACCTAGGCCGAGCGGACGGAAGTCGTGCGAGTTCTTGGCGACTCGTTCGGTCGGATAGCTCGCGTTATCGACGAGGATCTCCTGCGCCAGAATCAGCGTATCCACCGCATGGCGAAACCCCTCGACGTCGAACTTGCCATCGGCCTGCACAAACTTCATCAGGTTGATCGAAGAAAGGTTGCAGGCCGAATCGTCCAGGAACATGTACTCAGCGCAGGGATTAGAAGCGTTGATGCGACCCGACGTTTTGCAGGTGTGCCAACGATTAATGGTCGAATCGTATTGCAGGCCCGGGTCGCCACATTGGTGGGTGGCTTCGGCGATCGAATGCAGCAGATCGCGGGCCTTGAACCGCTTCACGGGATTGCCCGTTACCCGCGACCGCGTCCACCAGTCAGAACCGTCCACCGCCGCGGCCATGAACTCGTCGGTGACCCGAACCGAGTTGTTCGCATTTTGGAAAAACACGGAGGTGTAGGCCTCCCCGTCGATGGCCGAGTCGTAGCCAGCGTCGATCAGGGCATGCGCCTTTTTCTCTTCCTTGGCCTTGCACCAAATGAACTCGTCGATATCAGGATGATCCGCGTTCAGAATCACCATCTTCGCCGCCCGGCGGGTTTTGCCGCCGCTTTTGATCACGCCGGCGAAGGCGTCAAAGCCCTTCATGAAGCTCAGCGGGCCGCTGGCCTTGCCGCCACCGGACAGCCCACCGTTCTCTTCGCGCAGGTTCGAAAGGTTCGATCCGGTGCCGGAACCCCACTTGAAAAGCATCCCTTCGGTGCGGGCGAGTTCGAGAATCGATTCCAGCGAATCCTGGACGCTATTGATAAAGCACGCCGAGCATTGCGGCTTGCGAACGCCCGGGGTGACAGGCAGCGCCGCGGCTGTCGCTTGGTCGTAATACCAGCCGGAGCCGCGTTGGGATTTCACCCCCACGTTGAACCAAACCGGCGAGTTAAACGCCGCCTTCTGTTCCAGCATTAAGTGCGCCAGTTCGTCACGGAAGGCCTCGGCGTCGGCCGGAGAGGCGAGGTAGGAACCGGCAATGGCCCAATCCGAAATCGTATCGACGACGCGATGGACGAGTTGAGCGACGCTGTTTTCGCGCTCGGGAGAGCCCGGCTTTCCGTAAAAATACTTGCTCGCGACGATGTTGGTGGCGGTTTGGGACCAGCCAGAGGGCACTTCGACGTCGCTTTGCTCAAAAATAATGGCCCCGGAGCTGGAGCCAATCGTAGCGGTACGTTTCTCCCAACGCACTGCATCATAGGGAGTTAGGCCGGCCGAGAGGCGGGCCGTAAAGTACCGGGAAAAGGCGATGCCGGTTCGTTGCTCCGAAGGGAAGGCGCGCTGGCTGCGAGCCGGGTGGGCGGTTAAGTCGACAGAAAGATAACCCATACCGCGCCATAGTGCCCCAATCCATAGGGGTAGGTCAAGAACTATATCTACCTTTGGTGCATAGGTTTACGACGAAGACCTGAGGGCCGCTACTTTGTGCCCTCGAAAACTGGCGGCCTGTCCCAATCTTCTCGCGCCAGGGGAACAGCCAGGCGACACTTTTCGTAGCCCACCCTAATCCTTCAGCAATTCATGCGGCTCCGCTAATGCCTAATCACCGGCGCTTGGTTTGTCTATGGCGTTTTGAACGCAATGCTCGTATATTCCCGCGCCTTGCTCTACGCGGTTTCCTTCACGATGGCTTGGGCGGTGGTCACCCCGGCGATCCTTGGGTTGGCCGCCAGGTTTTCGCTCTTGGTCCATACGTGCGGAATGCTGGCCACCGCCAAGGTCACAAAGGTCGCCTGGGTTTTTTCGACCCTCCCGTACTTTCCCCCGCCACCCTACCAACAACCGCAGCGTTCTACGAACTCTGGACGCTGGCACACGTTGGACTACCGCGAGCGGCATGAAGACAGCCGATTGCGCGCAAGCCAACTCGAAGCGCGTTTGGCGATGGCGTAGTTGCAGGCGCTCACGATGCAACTGCATCCGCATTTCTTACTCAACACGCTCCCTTCGATCTCTGAGCTGGTCCATGACGACCCGCCGCGGCCAGAGAAGAGGATCGTCCGGCGCAGCGATTTCCTGGGCCGATACCTGGAGATCGAACAGATCGGTTTCGAGAAACGGCTGATGGTGGAATGGGTGAGCGACGACAAGGCGCTGCCTGCGCAGGTGCCGAACTTAATTCTGCCGCCGATCGTCGAGAACGCGCTGAAACACGGCATCGGACGGATCACCTCCCAGAGTATCCTGCGGATCGCGTGTCCCCGGCAATACGAGCGGTTAGTGATGAGCGTACGGGACAACAGGCCCGGCTTGAAGCACCAATCGGCCCCGGCGGACAGGGATGGAGTAGGACTCCGTAACACGCGCAGCCGCCTGGAACGGCACGACGACAACCATTTGATCGTAATGCAACCGGCCCCTGCCGCCGGTTGCAAAGTAATGGTTACGATTCCATTCCGGCCGATGCCGGAATGGCGAGATATGTAGGCAGGAGAGGACCACCAGGATTTCGAGTATTCGAAAGGTGATTGTGGACGATGAACGGTTGGCCCGGCTGAGAATCCGACACATGCTGGCCCAGCAGAGCGACGTGGCCGTGACAGGTAAATTTACCCAAGCGGAATCCGCCACGGAGCTCCTGGCGTAAAACGAGACCGACCTGCTATTTCTCGACGTCCAACTGCCCGTGATGGACGGGTTCGCTCTGCCCGAAACGCTTTCGCCGGAGCCGATCCCCGTCGTGATTTCCACAACCGCCTATGACGAGCACGCCGTGCGAGCGTTTGCAGTCCACGCTTTCGACTGTCTCCTGAAACCGTTTGACAACCAACGATTTGGCTAAACGCTCGACCGCGCACGGAAACATCTGGCCGCGCAAAGAGGCAACAGCGTCCTGCTCATGACGCTGCTCGACGAATTGCGCCAAGCCCGCCAGAAGCCGGTTCGATTCGCGATCAAGTCGCCCGGCCGCGTGTTCTTCGTTCGACTGAAGGAGATCGACTGCGTCGAAGCCGCCGACAACTGCGCGTTCCTGCGCGCCGGCCGCGAAACCCATCTCGTGCGGGAGACAATGATCTCGCTCGAAGGACGATGGGACGGCAAAAGTTTCCTCGCATCCTTCGATCGACGATTGTGAACGCGGACCGCCTCAAGGAGTTGCCGCCCCTGGGGCCTAGCGGACCCCAAGTGCCCGTAGGTTCACCGCGCCGATCGATGGAATATCCTCTGGCACCGCCGCCAAATCCCGCCAGATGCACGCCGCCGCGGCAATCTCCTTGATCGCCGGCCCAAACGTTTCAATCACACACCACCCCCGATAGTCGATCGCATGAAGCGCCCCGACCACCCCGACCCAGTCGATCGGCCCCGTGCACGGCGTGCCCCGGTCGTTCTCGCAAGTATGCACGTGGATGATCCGCGAGCCGAGCAACCGAATCGCCTCAGCCTGATTCTTCTCCTCTATATTGGCGTGAAAGGTGTCATACAACACCCCAATCGCCGGGTGCCCCACGGCATCAATCAACGCCGCCGCGTCCGCCGCCGTATTCAGAAAAAACGTCTCAAACCGATTCAGCGGCTCCACCGCCAACCGCACGCCATACTCGTCACACACGAGCCCCAACTCCTGCAACCCCTCAATCGCCCGCTGCCATTCGTCCGCCGTCCGCCGAAGCCCCGGCAACAAGCCCACCGCCGAACAGAACGGCCCGGCCACCATCGTGATGCCCGCTTCCGCCGCACCGCGAATCGCCGTTCGTAGAAACTCCAGAGAAGCCTCCCGCACGGCACGGTCCTCGGTGCCAATGCTCTGCTGCCCCGTCAGCGCCGTACAAATCAGCCCGGTCATCTCTTGCGCAGCTAGCTCTCGCCGAACCGCCGACGCCGGAAAGCCGGCAAAATCAAATACCCCCATCTCAAGGCCATCAAGCCCGAGCCCTTTCGAACGGGCGATCAACGGCAGATGGGCCTCAGTAAAGTTGGCCGTCCAGAGGAATGAGTTAACACCGATAGGCATGGTTAGAGGATCTCCTGGGCCGCGGGATTACCCGGGCCGAAGTGCTTCAAGATAACAAGCGGCTCGCCCGGACTCAAGTTCGTAATCCGAACTCCATTACCGGCCGCCTCGGCAGAAACGTAAAACTCGTCGTGGGTTCGGTCGCCGAAACGGATCAAGCCGGGCGCCTCGGCCGGGTGGTCGCCGAAGCGGCCGCAGCCCTGCACCACCAACGCGCCGTACGCCGCCCCGTCCACGGCGTCGTAACTTCCCCCCGGAGGCACGCTAAGCTCGGTCGCCGAAAACCAGGGCGAGCCGTAAACAATCCACTTTTCATACGTCCCGGCCGAGCGCGGTGCCCGATAGAAACGGCGCTTGAACGCCGGATCCGTATTCGCTTCCCAATCGATCCAGTCCAAAATATAGTCAATATCGTGCCGATGCTCGGGCGGCAAGTCTTTTACGAGCAGCTCCCACGGCAGGCTATATCCATTGCACTGCGCTTCAAACACGGCGCCGGCATCCGAAGCCCGCTGCGGCTCATACGTCACCATCGTCCCCGGCGCATGCAGCACCCCGGGGTCCACCTGCCAACCCGTGCCCGGCCGCAATTTATAAGCCTTCGACAGGTACAAAATCCCATTGTCCCCTTCGTCCCATCGGCTCAGACAGCGGCGGACATCGTCTCGCCCAACCCCCGGCTCGAGCCCCAGAAAGCTATACGGAAAGGCTCCCGGCGAAGCGTTGTATTGCGGCGGAAAGTAGTAGGCTTCCGGCTTGCCGCGCAGCCCGCGGGCACCCACCTGCGCGTCCGAAGGATGCAAATGCAGCGGAATCGGGCAGGCGTTGTCGAACAATTTGCCCAGTACCGGCCAATCGCCGATCACGTCCCGCAGCAGAGTCTTCTCGCCCCGCACATCGGCGTAAGACAAGCCTTCATCCGGCGGCGTAGTTGGCCCGTTATTCGCGTTAGTCGTCGAAGCCAGCCACCGCTCATCGATGCCGCCACGGTGCCCCCCGAGCGCATAAAGATCCGCGGGGTGTAATCGCAGCCGACCTCCGGGCACTAGAAAATCTCGCGGTACCCAGGTCGGCCAGAGCGGAAGAATCATTAGCGTGGATTATATCGGAAGTTACTGAGCCCGAATACGTCGTTATTCGGAATAAACAAACCGAATTTGCCTTGCGTCAGGTTCCGGCCCCCCGAAGAAAACGTATCCATCTCTATCCAGCGGCTGCCGTTATGCAAGGAGGTCCGGACGGCCCCAGGCGATACATCGATCTGGATCGTATAGCTCTCCTGCTTTTCGAGATCATGCGCGAAACGCAGCTCACTCGATTTCCCGTTCACGACATCCCGCCGAAACAGGTTCTTCTTATCCAGTTGGTACAACACGTGGTTTTTAGCGTCGGTATAGTCGGAACACCATTGCAGCCGCTTTCCTTTCAAAAGGGCCATATTAAACGTAAAGGTTCCGTTCACCGGGCTAATCCCGTACAGCACGAACCCACCGCCTTTATGAACGATCCAGCCTTCCTGCTGCACCCATTCTCCGGGCTGCTCCCATTCAAGCATCGTGCCGGCTTTCTTCGCCACCGCCGCCTTCGGCGCATCCTTCAGCGCAAGTTCGATCGTCTTCGTTTCGCCCGCCCCAAGTTGCACCGTCGCCGTCCCGTCCAGGAAGTTCGGCGCCTTGGCCATCACCACCCAACTGCCTTCTCCCAACGCCAGTTGCGCTCCGGTCGCTTGGCGCAGTTGGGTCTCGTCCGATTTCCGATAGAAGATCTGCGCACTGGCCGGCTTCACATTCACGCGCAAAGACGAAGATGCCGCCACCAGCACAACATCGGCTCCGTTCATCTCCACCGTCTCACCAGCACGGAACTGCCGCGGATTGCGCTTCGGTCCGAACTTCTCCCGACGAAGCTCAATCACATGCTCACCCGGCGCCACATTCGCTGTCACAAACGCCCCATCGGCACCCACCACCCCGAGTCCTTGCGAATCGAGAAAAACGGCAATTCCCGGCGCTGCGCCGCTAATCCGCAGCGTAGCCAGCTTCGGAATCGCCTTCAGCGTAAACTCCACCCGCGACTCCTGCCCCTTGACGATCACCACCGGCTTGGCCGCTTCAGCTGTGTAACCGTCTTTTGCCACCTGAACCATGTATTGCCCCACCGGCAAGCCCAGCAACCTCATCTGGCCACCCTTCGTCTTGCGCTTCAGTTCGGTTTTGTTTAAAACAATCGTGACATCGTCCAAGGTGCCCGTATTCACGACGATCGTCCCGAAATTCCCATCGGCCAGTTTCAGGTACGCCGTGAGCGTCGGCTGAGCGCCCACCGAAACAAGCAGCTTTCGCTCCACCGTACCGTCGTTCACCGACAGCTCCCGATCCCCCGGCGTGAGGTTGTTCAAATCGAGCCCGGCCGCGCCGGCGTCACCGGCAGGCGACCCATCCACCTGAACCTTCACGTTGGCCGAAGCATGAACCTTGGCCCCCTTACCCGCGTTCGTCACCAAAATCGCCAATACATTCTTCGCCACCACCGGCCCACTAATCACCGGAGCCTGCCCCAATTGCGACACAAATTCAAACGACGCTTCCGTCGTCGGATTGACGACCTTCACCGAATGCTTCCCCGGAGAAACCCGGTCCAGCACCAATTGGCCATCCTGCAAATCGCCCAGCGGATTACCGTCAAGGATCACCTTGCCCGCTCGCAAATCGGTAAACAACCGGACCGAAAGGCCCATCGGCGTCAGCGGTAAAGTCACCTGACCAGGCGTTCCTCCCACCACATCCACCGATGTCGAAACCGATTCGTATCCCGGCAGCACCGCCTGCACTTCGTAGGTGCCGGTCGGCAGTTCAAGATTGCAATCCGACGTGCACTTCACTTCGCCGTTGACCCGAACCGAAGCCCCCGACGGCTGCGTCTTGATCGCCACCGATGCGGATCCGGCAGGAATCTCTCTCTGCTGCGCAGCTTTTTTCTTGGCGTTCATCAGCCCGTAGAACCCTGCCGCACCAATCAACAATCCGACGACCCCTCCCACGGCCACCGCGCGCTTCCAGTTGAAGGGTCCAGGTGCGGGCTTCGGTGCCTGCGGCGGCACCATCTGCGGCGGCGGCGCATAACTCGCAGCCGACGGGCTCGGAAACACTTGTGTCGGCTGCGCCACCCGCGGAGTGAACTCCCCCCTCGGCGATTTCTCAGAAGCCTCGCGTTCGGCCGTGGTCTGTAACTCCATCAACCGCTGCCCGCATGCCACCATTTTCGTCCGAATATCGGCAATCGCCGCCTGCATCGTCGCATCGGAAGGGTAGGCTTGCGTCAGCTCCCCGAGCCTATAATAAATCGGCTTCAGCTCTTCGATGGACTTCGCGTCGCGAAGATAGGCGTCAAACCGCCGGAGCTCACTGAGGTGGTCGTCACGCTGGGCTGGGTTTTGGCTCACTCATGGCTCCTTGGGCGCGCTACTACACGCTGATTATAATCCACTAGTGCTCGGCGACCCGTTGGCGTTTCGCACTCGGGCATACGCCTTATGATACAAACGGCAGAGATGCATCGTCGTCAATTCCTCGCTTCTCTCGCGGCCGCCTCCGCCGCCACCGCCCAAAAGGCCGATCAGCCAAACATTCTCTGGGTCACCTGCGAAGATATGAGCCCGAATCTGGGCTGCTTTGGTGACAAGTACGCCGAATCGCCCCGCCTCGACGCCCTCGCCGCCAAAAGCCTTCGTTATACCTGCTGCTGGTCCAATGCCCCGGTCTGTGCCCCGGCCCGAACCACCATCATCTCCGGCATGTTCCCGCCCTCTCTCGGTGCCGAACATATGCGGTCGTTCACGAAGATGGGAGCCGGCCAGGCCATGTTTCCGCAGCTCTTGCAAGCCGCCGGCTACTACACTTCCAACAATTCGAAGGAGGACTATAACCTCGAACACACCGGCGCCGTCTGGAATGATTCCAGCGGCAAAGCGCACTGGCGCAAGCGGAAGCCCGGCCAGCCCTTCTTCTCAGTGTTCAATTTTGTCGTCACTCATGAGAGCCAAAACTGGCCCCGCGAAGCGCCCGTTAAACACGACCCCGCCGAACTCCGCATACCCGCCTACCACCCCGATACCCCCGAAGTCCGTCGCGACTGGGCCCAACTCTACGACAACATCAAAACCATGGATGGCATGGTCGGCAAAACCCTCGACGAGCTCAAAGCCGACGGCCTCGAAGAAAACACCATCGTTTTCTTCTACTCCGACCACGGCGCCGGCATGCCCCGCAGCAAGCGCTGGCCCTACAACTCCGGCCTCCGCGTCCCCCTCATCGTCCATTTCCCCGAAAAGTGGAAACACCTCGCCACCAGCGAATACAAGCCCGGCGCCGCCACCGATCGCCCCGTCAGCTTCGTCGACCTCGCCCCCACCGTCCTCTCGCTCGCTGGCTTGCCGAAACCTGCCTACCACCAGGGCTTCGCCTTCCTCGGCCAGGCCGCCCAGCCCCGCCAAGCTTTCGTCTACGGCTTCCGCGGTCGCATGGACGAACGCTACGACCTCGTCCGCTCCGTCACCGACGGTCGCTACGTCTATCTCCGCCAGTACATGCCCCACCGTATCTACGGCCAAAACCTCGAATACATGTTCAAGATGCCCACGACGCAGGTCTGGTCCAAACTGTTCAAAGAAGGCAAGCTCACCCCCGCCCAGCAGCAATTCTGGAAAACCAAGCCCTTCGAAGAGCTCTACGACCTCCGCTCCGATCCCGACGAGGTGAACAATCTCATCGGCAAACCCGCTTTTGAAAAAATCGCCGCCACCCTCCGCGCCGCTCTCCAAGCGCAGATGGCCCGCGTTCGAGACATCGGCTTTTTGCCCGAAAACGAAATCCACGAACGCGCCGCCGGCGCCGCTCCTTATGACGCCGCCGTCAAAATGACCAACCTCCCCGCCGTCCACAAAATGGCGGCTCTGGCCTCGTCTCCAGCCTCCGGCGACGAACTTGTCGACGGCCTGAAGGATCCCGATAGCGCCGTCCGATACTGGGCCGCCATCGGCTTCCGGATTCGAAAGAATTCTAAAGCCCTTCGCAGCGCCTTGGCCGACCCCGCCCCCGCCGTCCGCATCGTAGCTGCCGAAACCATCGGGCTCTACGGCGACGCCAAGGACCTGCCCACCGTCCTCGATGTCCTCATCGAACTCGCCAACCAGGAAAAACACGGCGTCTATGTCGCGATGCAGGCGCTGAACGCAATCGACTACCTCGACGCCAAAGCAGCCCCGCTGAAAGCGAAACTGGCAGCCCTCCCGAAGCAGAAAGCGGGAGTGCCCCAAAGGCTCAACGGCTACGTCGCCCGCCTGCTCCAAGCCGTTCCCGAGGATCTCCCGTAACCGATGAAAATCGCCTTCGACGCGACCCCGCTCACCGTACCGACGGGCGGGGTCACGCGCTATGTCGTCGAACTCCGGCGGGCTCTGGAATCTACCTTCCCTCAGGATCGCTATCACTTCCTCAGCGACCAACTCGTCGCCCGCCGCCCCGATTGGCCCGACCACTGGACCACCCCCCCCCCCGGCCGCTTCGCCCCAAAATGGTGGCTCGCCGGGCTCCCCCTCACCCTCCGCCGCGAACGCTTCGACGTCTTTCACGGAACCGATTTTTCGGTGCCCTACTGGCGAACCAGCCCCAGCGTCCTCTCGCTCCACGATCTCTCCCCCTGGCGCGAAGTCGGCTGGCACATCGGGGCCGATCGCGTCCGCCAACGCACCCCCTGGCTCCTCCGCCTCGGCCGGGCTACCCTCGTTCTCACCCTCAGCGAAGCCGTCCGTCGCGAAGCCATTAGCCGCTTCGGCCTCCCACCCGATCGCGTGGTGGCCGTCCCCTTGGCCGCTGGCCCGGCCTTCCGCCTCAGGCCTCGCAATCCCGGCGCAACCCCCTACTTCCTGTTCGTCGGCACCCTCGAACCGAGGAAAAACCTGCCGTTCCTCGTCGAAGCCTGGAGAGAGGTTTGGAAGCGCCACCGTGTCCCCCTGGTCCTCGCCGGCAGGCGAAGAGAGGACGGTCCGGAATTCAGCCCCCAAGACGGCCTCATCCTCACCGGCGCGGTCACCGAAGAGTCTCTCTGCGATCTCTACGCGAACGCCCTCGCCGTCGCCTACCCCAGCCTCTACGAAGGCTTCGGCCTTCCTATCCTCGAAGCCATGCAAAGCGGTGCCGCCGTCTTAACCTCACACGACCCAGCCGTCACCGAGGTGGCCGGCGGTGCCGCCTGGCAAGGGGATGCGACCGATGTCAGCGCCTGGGTCGAAGGTATGTCCGCCTGCGTCACCGCACCAACCCGCCTCGCCCAATGGAGAGAAGCCGGTCTCCGCCGAGCCAGCCAGTTCAGTTGGCAGCGAACCGCCAAAGAAACCCGCGCCGTTTATGAGGAAGCGCTCCGAAGAGGGTAGCCTGGAGAGATGTCCCTCACTGCCGAAGAACGCCAGCACCTCCTACGGGAGTTGCGCGAACAGGAAGCGTCACTGCGCCAAGCGACGCAAGCCTGGCACCAACCATCGCCCGATGGCGCCTGGAGCGTCGCCGAGATCTGCGAACACCTCGACAAGGCCGATCGGCAGATCTTCCAACTGGTCCAAAGCTCCTTACTCTATGGCGACCAACTGCCCCCTTCGACCTGGGTGGACCAAACTCTCTTCGACCGCGCGTCCACCCGCGGTCGCACCGCCGAATCACCGCAACACCTGCTGCCCGAAGGCACCTGGACCTCCGCCGCCGAATTCTGGGCCGCATACGGCGACTTTCGCCAGGAGATGCACACCTGGATCGAGTCGACCGACGCCCCCCTCCGCGACGGCCGCTTCGAACACCCCATGCTCGGCGTCTTCGACGGCTTTCAATGGCTCCTCTTCCTCGCCGCCCACGGACGCCGCCACACCGCGCAGATCCTCGAAAGAGGACAATAGAAAAAGGAAAATAGAAGGTTGCCCCCGAAGGTTCTATTCCTCGCGCCCGAAGCTCCGTTCCCCGTCCTCGGGGGCGGGGCCCAACGCATCGCCTCGCTGATAGAGTACTCAACCAGCCGTGGGGCCGTCGTCGACCTTCTCTCCTTCGCCCCCTGCGAACCCGCCACCGATTCGGCCGTGCGAAACCAGTGGCAGATCACCCTGCCCGCCAACGGCCGCTCCTTCACCGCCCGCCTCGCCCGCAATGCCGGGCGCTTCGTCCGCGGCGTACCCCCGCTCATCGATCGTCTCGCTGGCTTCGAAGCCGAAATCACTCGCCTCCTCGCCGGCCAGCGCTACGACGTCATCTTCGTCGAACACTTCTGGCTCGGGCCCTACGTCGACGTGCTCCGACCCTTCAGCCAATCCGTCATCTGCGATCTGCACAACGTCGAAAGCGAATTCTTCCGCAGCCTCAGCCGCGCCGAACGCTGGCCCGCACGCATGGCCCACCGCCGCTTCGCCCGCCTCTCGGAAAAGCTCGAACGCCAGTTCCTCCCCCGCTACTCCGGTGCCCTCGTCACTTCCCTCCAGGACGCCGCCCGCGTCGCCGCCCTCGCCCCCCGCCTGCCCCTCACCGTCTTTCCCAACACCATCCCCTGGCGGGCCCTCACCGCCGAAAAGCGCGAGCGGACCCTCGTCTTCTCCGGCAACATGGAATACCACCCTAATCAACAGGCCGTGGCCTGGTTCGCAAAGCACGTCTGGCCCACTCTTCAACCCGACCCCACGCTCCGCTGGCGCCTCGTCGGCATGAACCCCCACGCCATCGCCCACACCCTGGCCGGGCTTGAACAGGTCGAAATTACCGGAGCGGTCGCGGATGCCATGGCCGAAATCGAACGCTCCAAAATCGCGGTCGTTCCCTTGCTCTCCGGCAGCGGTACGCGTGTAAAAATTCTCGAAGCCTGGGCCGCCGGAACACCCGTTGTTTCCACCCGAATCGGCGCCGAAGGCCTACCGGGACGCGACGGCGAACACTTCTTACTCGCCGACTCCCCTGCCGACTTTGCCGCCGCCATCCGCCAATTGCTACAAGATGAAGCATTAGCCGCGACACTTAGCGCCGCAGGCAGGGTATTGTATGAGAAGACCTTCCACCGGGAAGCGGCATGGAAATGTCTCGACGCGGCCGGAATTTTAGGGGATTAGTAGAGGATGGATTTACTCTGGATGAACCAGCATGCGCTACGGCATTGATGCCCACGCCATAGGACGCCACCTAACCGGGAACGAAGTCTATATTCGGAACCTGCTCCAGCAATACGCAGGTCTCGATCGGAAATCTGAATTCCTGGCCTATTTATCGATGCCTGGAGCTGACCAGGTTGTCCCGCCCCGCTTCGCCAAGCGCTGGGTGAGTAATAACCCGTTCCTCCGCCTCGGGTTCGATCTATCACGAGGTCTGCGTCAGGATAAGCCCGATTTAGTCCACGTCCAATACACCGCCCCGCTCTTCTGCCCCGTCCCGGTCGTCGTCAGCGTCCACGACGTCAGCTACCTCGAACATCCCGAATTCTTTCCCCGCGCCCGCCGCATGCAACTCCGGATGACCGTCGAACGCACCGTCCGCAGCGCCGCCAAAGTGGTCACCCTTAGCGAATTCTCCCGCGGCGGAATCGCCCGCGCCTACGGGATGGATCCAGAAAAAATCGCCGTCGTCCCCGCCGCCTGCTCCGAAATCTTTCAGCCCCAGCCCAAAGCTCCGGCCAAAGCGTTCGTCGATGGACGCTTCGCCATCCGTGGCCCTTACGTTCTCTGCGTCGGCGATCTCCAACCCCGCAAAAATCCCATCGGCCTCATCCGCGCCTTCGAAGAGTTAGTCGCCAACTACCCCCAACTACCCCACAGCCTCGTCTTCGTCGGCAAGGATACCTGGTTCGCTCCCCGCGTCCATCAAATCGCCGAAGCCTCCCCCTTCGCGAACCGCATTCACTTCACCGGCTACGTCAATGACGAGGAACTCCTGCAGCTCTACAACGCCAGCGACCTGTTCATCTTTCCATCTTTCTACGAAGGTTTCGGGATCCCCATTCTCGAAGCCATGGCCAGCGGACGCGCCGTCGCCTGTTCGAACACTTCCGCCATGAAAGAAGTGGCCGGCGATGCCGCCGTCTTGTTTAATCCCTACTCCACCCGCGAAATGGTCACCGCCATGCGCGATCTCCTTCTTGAACCCGATTTCCGCCTCCGTATGGAACGCCTCGGCCGTCAAAACGCCGCCCGCTACACCTGGAAGCAGACCGCCCGCCAAACCCTCGACATCTACCAAGCCGTCGTCGAGCAACGAAAGCGGACCGCATCGTCGGTTGGACAACATGCGTAGCTGGTGGTTCGTCCTTCTGGCGACCGGGCTCGGGGCCGCTGGGCCTAACGACGAAGCCACCCGCTATCAGGTCAGTTGGCCCAGTGGCCTCAGCCTCGGAGACGGTCAACTCCTGTCGACCAAAGATGGCGACAAGTGGAAGTTCACCCTCAAACTGGAAGCCGCCATCCCCGGCTTTAAGGTCCAGGACGTGTTCCACAGCACCGTCGACCGCAACCTCTGTTCCGTCGACCTCGTCAAAGAATCCACCCACGGGACCCGCAAAGCGAAGGAGACATCCACCTACACCCACCCCACCGGCACCCGCATCACCAGCCACGGCGGCGGCAAAAGTGAGTTTCCCGTGCCCGCCTGCGCTCACGACGCCCTCGGCTTCCTCTTCGTCGTCCGCGAACAACTCGCCAAAGGCAAGGTCCCCGCGCCCCAGCAGATCTTCTTCGGGGCCGCCTACGACGTCCGCTTTGTCTTGGTCGGTCCCGAAAAGGTCACCGTCGGCGAAATCCCCACCGACACCGAGCATTTTAAAATAACCGTGAAGGGCCCCAGCTCCCGCTTCGAGTTCGACGCCTATTTCGCCACTGACGAACCGCGAACCCTCGCACTGGTCCGGGTACCCTTTATGATGGGAAGCTTTTCGTTAGAATGGGTCCGTTGAAAATCTCTTTTTTCTCTCCAATGCCGCCCGCTAAAAGCGGCATCGCCGACTATTCGGCCGCGCTCGTCGAAGCTCTCCATCGCCGCGCCCAAGTCACCGTTCACGAACAGGCCGGCCCCGCCGATGGCCTCGGCCTCTACCAAATCGGCAACAACGGCCACCACGCGTTCGTCTACGAACAGGCGCTCCGCAAGCCCGGCGTCGTCGTCCTCCACGAATCGAACCTCCACCATCTGATCACCGACCTCACCATCTGCCGCCAGGATTGGGACGCCTACGTCGCCGCCTGCGAGTTCGACGGCGGACCCGCCGCCCTCGCCTTCGCCGAACGCGTCCGCCGCCTAGAAGTCGGACCCAACTACGAAGGCGTGCCCATGCTCAAACGCATCCTCGCCGCCAGCCGAGGCGTCATCGTCCATAGCGAAGCCGTCGCCCACAATGTCCGCCAAACCGGCTACTCCGGCCCCCTCGCCAAAATCCCCCACGGCGCCTGGCTCCCCGAACTCGGCGACCGCATGGGCTTCCGCTCCCGCCTCGGCCTCGACGAAGCCAACCCCCTCATCGGCATCTTCGGCTTCCTCAAACCCTACAAACGCATAGCCGAATCACTCCGCGCCTTCAAACGACTCATTCGCCTCCGCCCCGACGCCCGCATGGTCCTCGTCGGCGAACCCCATCCCGATTTCCCCCTCGCCTCCCTCATCCGCGGCATGGGCCTCGAGGAACACGTCCGCCTCCTCGGCTTCACCCCCATCGAAGATTTCAACGGCTACATCGCCGCCTGCGACGTTATTCTGAACCTCCGCTTCCCCACCGTCGGCGAAAGCTCCGGCACCCTCCTCCGCTCCCTCGGCATGGGCCGCGCCGTCATCGTCAGCAACATCGGCAGCTTCGCCGAATTCCCCGATTCCATCTGCCTCAAAGTGCCCGTCGATTCGGCCGAAGAGGATACGATTTTCGAATATCTCAACCTCCTCGTCAGCCGACCCAAACTCGGTCGCCAGATGGGTGCCCGCGCCCGCGCCTGGGTCGAACAGGAATGTAGCTGGGACCTCTGCGCCCGCCAATACGTCGAGTTCCTCGACGCCGTCGAATCCGGCCGCACATGGGCCCCCGCCGTCGCCGCAACTCCTCCCCTCGCAACCCCGCCGGAAACCATCGAGCCCCCCACCCCGCTCGTCGAACCCGCCTACATCCAAACCTGGATGGCCGAAACCGAAGAGGCGAAGCAGTACGGCGAAATCCACCTCACCCGCTTCGAGAAAACCCTCGCCATCACCCCCCCCGGCTCGGCCGCCGACCGCATCCTCGAAATGGGTGCCTACCTCCAAATCACCCCGGCCCTCAAAAATAAACTAGGCTACGGCGAAGTCCGCGGCTGCTACTACGGCCCCGCCGGCGAAATCGACCACCGCTCCGTCACCTCCTCTGAAGGCGAAACCTTCACCTGCGACGTCGACCTCTTCGACGCCGAAAAAGATATCTTCCCCTACCCCGACGAGTATTTCGCCACCGTCCTCTGCTGCGAGCTGATCGAACACCTCCCCAGCGACCCCATGCACATGATGGCCGAGATCAACCGCATCCTCAAGCCCGGCGGACACTTCGTCGTCACGACGCCCAACATCGCCAGCCTCCGCGCCCTCCGCGCCGCCCTCGACGGCTATCACCCCGGCTTCTTCCCCGCCTACATCAAGCCCGCCAACCCCGGCGAAGAGGTCGAAGCCCGCCACGCCCGCGAGTACACGCCCAAAGAAATCTACCTCCTCCTCCTCGACGCCGGCTTCGAGGTCGCCCTTCTCGAAACCGGCGAGTTCCGCGACGTCCCCCGCCCCGAAGACCAGTGGATCCTCCACCTCCTCGAACGCTATCTCCTCCCCACCACCCTCCGCGGCGACGGCATCTACGCCGTCGGCAAAAAGCTCGGGCCCATCCAAAAACGCTACCCCGCCTGGCTCTACGAAGGCGGCACGTGAACACCGAAGTCCAGTTCGACCCCGGCGCCGGGCGCCACGCGGGCTGGCAAGTATTCGAAGCGGCCAGCGGCCTCTGCGTCGAAGAAGGCCCCTGGGGCCCCGGCGGCGCCATCACCGTCCCCCTCCCCGAAGCCGACGGCGACTACCGCGTCCTCGTCTCCTCCATCGACGTCGAAAAAGGCTGGGGCTACGATCGCGGCGAACGCTTCCTCCTCCTCGAAGCTCGCGTCCGCAACGGCCAATCGAAAATCCGCCAGCGCGAAACCACCATGCGCCGCCTCCGCTGGCAGATGCTTCCCGGCCAAGCCCTGCAACTCTTCATCGAACCCTGGCAAGTGCTCTATAGCAATCGCAGCCTCATCGCCGCGATGGTCCACCGCGACTTCACCAGCCGCTACCGCGGTTCCTTCGGCAACATGGCCTGGACCCTGCTCAACCCCCTGCTCCTCATGCTGACGTACTTCTTCGTCTTCGGCATCGTCCTCCAAACCCGCTTCCCCGGCGACCAAGGCCAGGCCGGGTTCGTTCTGTATTTCCTCTGCGGCATGCTCCCCTGGCTCGCCTTCTCGGAAGCCATCGGCCGCGCCCCCGGCGTCATCTGGGAACATCGAAACTTCGTCAAAAAACTCGTCTTCCCCGTCGAAATCCTGCCGATCAACATCACCTTCGCCGGCCTCGCCAGCAGCGGCCTCGCCCTCGTCGTCTACCTCTTTCTGCTCATGGGCACCCGCGAACGCATCCCTCTCGAAGCCCTCTGGCTGCCGGTCTACATCGTCCCCCAGGTCCTGCTCACGATGGGAGTCGCCTGGCTCTTCGCCGCCATCGGCGTCTACCTCCGCGACCTCATCCAAGTCAACGGCTTCCTGTTGACCCTCGTCTTCTTCCTCACGCCAATCTGCTATCCCCAGGCTTCCCTTCCCGCCTGGGCCTGGCCCGTCCTCCAGCGCAGCCCCATCTACAAACTCGTCTACGGCTACCGGATGCTGTTCCTCGAAAACTCCGGCCCCGCCTGGCAGGAAGTCGCCCGCGTTTGGCTCTACGCGCTCCTCATCTTCTACATCGGCTACGCCGTCTTCCGAAAGCTGAAAAAAGGCTTCGTCGACGTGATGTGACGCCCGCCCCCTACTTCGCCTTAATCCGCACCGCGATCGTATCCGGAGCCGCCGACAGATTCTGCTGCGTACTCCGCGTCTCAATCCGCCCCGCCACGGCAATCGTATAGTTCCCCGGCTCCGCCGCCGGCGTCGCCTCGATGTAGAACGTCCGCTCCGTCTCGTCCTCGTTCAACAACACCCCGTTCAATCCGAAATCCGGCAGCTTCACCCGAGGCGGCAAATTCACGACATCCACCGGCACCCGACCCGCAAAGCCATTGTGCCGCGTGATCTTTACCTTGATCGCCGCCGTCTCGCCCGGCGCCATCTCTACGACCCGCGTCTCCGAAGTCATCAACACGTCCGGTGCCGCCCCCAACGCCACCAACTTCAAATGGTCCTCCGGGCTCGCCCATCGCGTCACGCCCAGCGCCGAACCCGTCACGCCAAACGGAAACGCCGCAGCAGCTTGCGCGTCCGCCGCCGCGGTCAGCAACAGCACCGCCGCGTTCTGGTTCGGCTGAATCTGCGTCTTCGTCGCCGTAAACCCCTTCGCCAACTCAGCGAACGCAACGTCAATCGGCCCCGCATAACCGTCCATCCGCATCGCCGTCACCGTCAGCGGAATCGTCGCCCCACGCGGCACGTTCGGGTTCCGCGGGTTCACAGAAAGCCGGAAGTCCGGCCGCGGCTCGCGAATGTTCAACCGATACGAACCGGTCGCCCCCGTCACATCCCGCAGCACCAACTGATAGTCGCCATCCGCCGGAACCGTAAACGTCAAATATGAGTCTTTACTGAATCCCGGACCCCCATCATCGTTCTGCGCATACAACCGCGTCACCGGCAATCCGTTCGGCGCAAACTGCGTCCCCGGCGGATGAATCTGCACTTTATAAATCGCCTTATCGATCGCATGAGCCTCCGGCGCCGTATTGAAAAAGGTCACCCGCTGCCCGCCCAGCGCTTCATACCGAATGTCCTCATCCGGCCCGCGCGGCAGCTCCGAAACCCGCACAATCTCCCGACCCAGCATCATGTAGTCGCCCGCGTTGATGTTGCTCCAATGCGTAATCCGAATCCCCGGCTGCGCCGAATCATGATCCCGCAGCGTCGTATAGGTCGATACCACCGGCCGCACCGCCGCCACTTCAATCGATTTCCCTGCTCCCGTCTGCACCTCAATCGTGGTGTCCAGTTCCGAACCCAACCGCCGCGCCATCACTTCAAACACCACCGCCTGCCCCTTCTTCCCCGCAAACGGAAACTTGTGAACATCGTTCGCCTTGCCCAGCTTGCCGTTCAAAGTCACCGGCAGCGTCAACTTCGGCGAAGGCTGCGAAACCATCATCTCCGGGTCCGTCCCCAACGCGAGTTTCACCTTGTTGTAGGCCGCCGTCGGACGCACCGAAACCGCAAACGGATCGTCCAAGCCAGGCGTCCCCTTCGCGTCCATCGTGGCTGGCAAATTGAACCCGGTCAACTGAATCTTTGCCGTCTGATCCTTCCGCAGCCCCAACGGGAATACCTGCGAAACGAACCCAAACTCGCCTACTTTGATTCGATACATGTGCCCCGCCCGGCCCGACCGCTCATAGTCCGCAATCCGCACAAAATACGTCCCGGCCTTCGCAAACTTGTGCGCGAAATCCGGCGCCCCCCCGTCTTCCCCATAGGTCTTCACCACCACCCCAACCCCGTCCAGAATACTGATCACCGGCTGCAAGCTCGACCCTATCTTGTCCGACGAGTTCTCAAACACCAGCGTCTGATTCGCCCGCACCGTCACCTTGTACAGATCCATATCGCCCGGCTTCGAAATCGCCCCCGTCAACACCGCCGGCAGATACGTCTCCACCGCGCTCGCAATCGTATCGTTCGGCTCCTTATCCGTCGCCTCCCCCACGTAGGGTTCAATCAGCAACGTCCCCTCCGGCGAAGTCCCCAGCGGCGTCAACAACCGAAACGAAGCGTCACCAATCTCGGCCTCCGGGTCAATATCCACCTCCACCGTCACCTGGTTCCGCGGCGGCAACGGGCCCACGTCAATCGACGACTGCGTCCCGTTCGCCCCAATCCGGACATCGGCCATATCGGGCAGCTCTTTCACCCGCAAAATCTTCCCCTTGATCCGCGGATCCGAAAAGTAAATCGCCGAAGCCTTCGCCAGGTTAAACCCTTCAATCACGAGCTCCGCCGTCATCCCGCGTGCAATCCCGCGGGGAACAATCGACTGCACCGTGGGCGGCGTCGACCGGGGAGACTGAGCCAAGGCGGCAACGGCAACAAGGGCGAGCAGGTAGCGCATAAAAATCCTATTTGACCGAATAAGTTTGGGTGGTGCCATCAAGCCGGGAGACTTGCAGGCTTTGGCCATCGGGAGTAAAAACCAGTCCCGTGGGCCAGTCCGATTGCGACGCGATCGTTTTCAATTCCGTCAGATCCGCCGTGCGAAACAGTTTCACCGATCGGTCCGCCGACCCCGAGGCCAGCAACGTCCCATCGGGCGAAAACGCGAGCTGCAAAATCACGTCCTCATGAGCAATCAACGAATTCTTCAGCGCCCCGGCCTTCGGCGTCAGGTCCCAAAGCCGAATCGATTTATCAACGCCAGCCGCCGCCGCCAACTTCCCATCCGCCGAAACGATCACCGTCTGCAACGCATCGGTCGACTCGGACAAAGTGAACAGCCGTTCCCCCGTCGCCGGGTCCCATACCTTCACCGACCGGTCCGCCGAAGCCGACAAAAGCCGCGTCCCATCCGGCGAAAACGCCAAGCTATACACCGCATCGATGTGGTCCTTCAACGGCCGAATCTGCTTGCCGGTAGCCGTGTCCCACAGATAGATCATCTTGTCGTAGCTAGCCGTCGCCAGCGTCTTCCCGTCCGGCGAAAAAGCCACCGCATAAATGCAGTCTTTATGCCCGTTGATCGTTAGCTTCTCCGACTTCCCCGCCACATCCCAAATCTTCACTTCCCCGCGCTGCCCCGGCAGCCCACCAGCCGCCGCCAGCATCGTTCCGTCCTTACTGAAGGCCACCGCCCGCACCGTCGACAGATGCCCCGCCAATACGGCGTCATTCAGCCGAACGCTCTTATACGCGGCATATGCCGTCCGCTTGCCGTCCGCCGTCTGCGCCATCGCAAAAATCTGCGGCTTCGGAGCCACCCGCGGCTGTATATCCGGAATCCGATTCGCGTTCCGCACCACGGTCGCCTTGTCCGGCCCCTTCGCCCCCGCGTTGATCCACTTCCGAATCACGTCCAACTCGGCAGGCGCGAGCGAGCGACCGTCCATCGGCATAAACGGCTCCTTCTTCCCCGCCGACATCAGGAACAGCCGAGACTCCTCCGCCTTACCCGGAACCACGATCTGCCCATGATTCCCGCCCGTCCGAATCCCGCCGATCGTCTCCAGATCCAGCGAACCCATCTTCACCCCGTGGGCATGACAGTCCAAACAATACTTGCGAAACACCGGCTGCAAATCAGCTTCGAAATCCTGCGCGAAGGCGGCCACGGCAATGAAAAAAGGAACCAAGCGCATGTTAGTAATTGAAAAGGAATTCCTTACTCGTCAGCAGGCTCCAGGCCAGGTCTTCCAGACCCTCCTGCTTGCTCTGCTTCGTCTCCACCATCAGCTTCTGCAACTGCGCAAACTCCTCCGGTCGAGGCAACCGCGAGTACGCCGTCAAGTACAAATGCTCCAGCACCTTCCGGTCCGACAAGCCCAGCTTCAACAGCAGCGCGATATTGCCCTGCGGGTCTGACAACTTCTTGTTCAACGTATCGCCGTTGATCACGTGCAGCGCCTGCGAAATCGACGGGTCCGAACTCCGCTCCGCCGCATCGCAAAGGATCCGCTCCGGCCGCCCAAACGAAGTCAAAAACTGGCTCTGCACCCGCACGTCCGGCAACTGCATCGCCCGCGTCGCCGCCGGGTAGCCGCCGAATGCGGTCGGCACCCCGGTCACCTGCGACATCGCATCCAGCAGCACTTCGGCCGGCAACCGCTTAATCACATACTTCGAATAGAAAACGTTGTCCGCCTGGTTCGTCGCGTTGGCTTCGGACGAAAGCTGATAAACCGCGCTGTTCATAATCGTCCGCATCAAATGCTTCAAGTCATAACCATGCTTCACGAAATCCGCCGACACGGCCGCAAACAGCTCTTCATTCGAAGCCGGGTTCGTCGCGCGAACGTCGTCGTACGGGTGCACAATCCCCCGCCCCAGGAAATTCGCCCACACCCGGTTCACAATATTCCGCGTGAAGTAGTCGTTATCCTTCGTCAGCCAGTTGGCGAAATGAACCCGCCGGTCAGCCGTCGAATCCAGCGACATCGCCTTGCCGTCCAGCGGCGTCGGGTCCAGCGGCCGCAGCAGCCGAGGATGGTTAATGTCCCCCGAAGTCTTCGCAAACACGACGTTGTCCGTCGCCGTATTCCCGTTCTTGATCCCCACCCGCGCGAACAGATTGGCGAACTCATAATACTGCCGCTGCGTCCACTTCTCCATCGGATGGTTATGGCAGCGGGCACACGTCAACCGTTGCCCCAAAAACGCCTGCGTCACGTTCTCCGCCATCTCGATCGTGTCTTTGTGCAGCACGAAATAGTTCAAGGCCCCGTTCTGCCGCGTCGACCCCGATCCCGTAAAAATGTCTCGTGCAAACTGGTCCCACGGCTTGTTCGTCGCCACGGAATCACGGATCCAGTTGTAGAAAGCCCACATCGAAGGAGTCCGCAGCTTCCGCGAACTCACGAGCAAAAGGTCCGAATACTTATAGGCCCAGTAATCGGCATACTCATCGCGATTCAGTAGCTGGTCCACCAGCTTGGCCCGCTTGTTCGGGTCCTGATCAGCGAGAAAGGTCTCCACCTCATCCGCCGTCGGCAAAATCCCCGCCGCGTCCAAAAACGCCCGCCGCATAAACGTCGAATCGTCCGCCTGTTTTGAAGGCACCAGGTTCAACGAGTTCCACTTAGCAAGTGCTAGGTTGTCAATGAAGTTGCGCGGCTTAAACGTGCTGACCACCGGGTTCGCGTTCACAAACGGAACCGTCACCCGCGCATACAGCACCTTCGAATCGAACCACAGCGTGATCGCCGATTCCCCATGCCCCGTCAGCTTCACAAAGCCCGTGTCATCCACCGTCGCCACGCCCTCGTTGGCCGACGTGTACTTCACCCAGTTGGTAACGTCCTCCGTCCGGCCGTCCGAATACTTCGCCCGCACAATCAACTGCTGCGTCGCCCCCGGCGCCAAAATCGACGCCGGCGGATACACCTCCAGCCCGGTAATCGCCGCGTCCTTCTCCACCGGCGGAGGAGCCCCGGCCGCGATCCATTCCGCGATCACCCGATACTCGAGCGAGTCGGTCTTAAACCGCAAGCCCCCCATATGCGGAATCGCAAAAGTTGGCTTCAACAACAGCAGCGATTGTGCCGGCTCCGCCAAATTCACCCGTCGCGCCGCCGACTGCCGCGTCAGCGTATCAAAATCGACTTCCGGATCATACCCCCGCAACGTCAGCTTAAATCCGTTCTTCCCCGCCAGCGCCCCATGGCAAGCGCCCTGATTACAGCCCGTCTTCGTCAGCACCGGCATCACATGGTTCTTGAACGACCAGGTAAACGCCGCTTTCGCGTTGCGAACCTTCACCGTCAACGACGCCGTCATGTTGTCTTTCGATGCCGTGATCCGTGTCTCGCCATCCGACCGCGGCGTCACCAACCCCGTCGGCGAAACAATCGCCACCGATGGGTTCGACGACGACCAAGCCGCCAGCCGAGTCCAATCCGCCTGCGCCGTCTCTAACTGAGCCTCCGCCAGCAACTGCTGGCGAGACTCCGGCGTCGACAGCGTCACCTCCTTCGGGAAGATCGAAAGAGACGGGGCGGCCATCAGCAAAGCCGCCGTAAACGGGAACAAAAAATAATGGCGCATGGCTTACACGAAAAGTTCTTTGATCGGTTCGGTGCCCCGGTCAACCACCGGGATCGGCCGGCCCTGGGCACCGGGCAACTCGGTCTCGAGATCAATCCCGAGGCCCTTATAAATCGTCGCCGCAACCTCCGCCGGAGTCGTCGGCCGATCCTTCGGCATCGCCCCAATCTCATCGGACGCCCCGACGATCGTCCCGCCCTTCAGCGGTCCGCCGCCCATCAGAATCGACCAGCACTGCGGCCAATGGTCCCGCCCACCCGCCGGATTCACCTTCGGCGTTCGGCCAAACTCGCCCACCCCGACCACCATCGTATTCGACAGCAAACCCCGCTGCGACAGGTCTTCGAGCAACGAGCTATACGCCATATCAAACATCGGGCCGACCAAGTCTTTGTAACAGGAAATCGGTGAAAATGGCTTCGAACCGTGAATGTCCCACGTGATCTCATCGAACACGGTCTCGAACATGTTGATCGTCACAAACCGTACGCCCGCCTCGATCATCCGCCGAGCCAGCAGACAGCTCTGCCCAAACCGGTTCAGCCCGTATTTCTCCCGCGTCGCCTCCGGCTCCCGATGCAGCTCAAACGCCGCCCGCGCTTTCGCCGAAGACATCAGCGTGTACGCCTGCTGAAAGCTCGAATCCAGCAACCGAGCATCCTGCGACGTCTCGAACTTGCTCACGGACTTATCAATCGCTTCCCGCCAGTTCTTCCGGCGATCCACTCGATGCGCCGAAAGATAATCCGGCGGCAGCATGTCTGGCACCCGAAAGTTCGGGTCCGAAGGGTCCGCGTTCAGAATGAACGGGTCGTAAGACTTGCCCAAATATCCAGCGCTATGCCCGTGCGGCATGTTCCCGCCGGTGGCCCCAATCGGCCGCGGCAACAGAACGTGCGGCGGCACATCGCCCTTCGGACCGCGCAATTTTCCCAGCACGCAGCCATAGTGCGGATGCTCCACCCCGCCCTGAAACAGGCGGCCGGTCTGCATCATCTGATGGCCCGTGTCGTGCACCGCGGCAGCCGTATGGTACATCGACCGAACGATCGAAAACTTGTCCGCGTGCTTGGCCATCCGCGGGAAATTCTCGGAGATCTCAATGCCCGGCACGTTCGTCTTAATCGGCTTAAACGGGCCGCGGATTTCGATCGGCGCATTGGGCTTCATGTCCCAGGTATCGATTTGAGATGGCCCGCCGACGAGCATCAGCAAAATGCAGTTGACGTCTTTCTTCGGGTCGACGGCGCCGTGCGCCTTCATCCCCATAAACTGCGTCAGGCCGAGCCCGAGCGTCGACAGCGCTCCGGCATGGAGGAAGTCGCGGCGGCGCGTGCCATCGCAGAACTCAACAGGGCGATCCGCGTCCAAACGAAACATTGGCTCTCCTTAACAATCCGGTTGCTCTGATTCTATCGCAACGCGCTTACGGAAAAAGCACCGCGCGAGCTTCGTCCGCCACTAACAGGCACCGGCCGTTGTGCCCGCAGTTCGGAACCTTCACCAGCGTGTGCTTGGCCTTGTACTTCCCGTTGATGTATTCCAGGTAATTGACGCCCCGTTGAAAACGGTTCGGCCCCTGGGTCATCGCCGAACACGAAGCGTCGAACGAGAACTGCGGCGTAATGTCGTACTCGCCCAATAGATAAACAACCGGTCGCCGCACGGCGTTCGCCACGAATCCTTCGGAGTTCGGTTTGCCCACCAAGCCATACTTCCAGTCGTTGTAGCCTTTGCACTCGGCATTCGGGGCCGGACGACTCGCGTCAAAGTACAGATAGCTCGACGGGTTCGAAACGACAAAGGTAACGGGAAGAGTCGATTCGTAGCGAGCTACGGCGACGTATCGATTCACGAACTGTCCCCCTGCGGAATGACCGAACAGCACGATCTTCTTCATGTTGGGATACAGCTTCTTATTGGCAAAATGGGCCAAAAGCTTATCGATCACATCGAAGGCGTTCACCCCCGGAAGGTCCACGGCTGGGCCTCCGCCACGCCAATCGTCACCCCGCGGCTGAAACGCGATCTCGCCAGGGGCCAGCTTATCCTGGGGTACTGGAAATCGAGGAGCCACGACAAGCGTAGTATCCAACTTGCCCGCCAGAAAGGAGCCCGCCACGCCGGACGGGAAGTAGTTGTCCGCGTTCCGGGAAGCGCCATGGACTACGATCAGCGCGTTCGTCAAATTTTCGTTGCGCTCTGTTAACGGATGGGAGCGATACAGAAGGTTGAAGCGGCCTTCCGGGCCGAGCGGAAGGCGTTCGGTACAAGCGTCGGTGCCGGTTATGCAGGCGGCGGCAAAAAAGAAAGCGAGGAGCATGGACTATTCTAAACAGGTGGCCAATACAATTCCTTGGACGAGAATCGCAACGTGGGTGGTCGCCACCCGAGCGCTGCTGTTTCTGATGGCCGGCCTCTCGCTGAGCGTGCTCCCTTCTGGTCTCGCCATGGGCACTCCCTAGTCGGTCTTCGACGCTCTCTTCCGCTGGGATTCCGGCTGGTATTGGAGCATCCTCTACCACGGCTATAGCTACGACCCCCTGCACTAGTCGAGCGTCGGCTTCTTTCCGCTCTATCCCGCTCTAATCTGGGTCTTCTCCCTGGGACGGACAATCGACCCGAAAATTGTCGCGTTCGCCTTGAGCAACGTGGCCCTCTTCTTTGCTTGTGGCTACATCTGGCGTCTCACCATGCGGCGGTGGAAGAGCCAAACCACCGCCGATCTGGCCGTCGCCCTCGTACTCTGTGGCCCCGTCAGCTTCTACTTCTCGATCGTTTATACCGAAGGCTTGTTTTTGCTTGTGGCGGCCGGGTGTCTCGATGCCGCGGAACGGAAACGGTGGTGGGAAGCGGGGCTCTGGGGCTTCGCCGCGGCCTTGACGCGCAGCTCCGGCTTCGTCTTGGTCATTCCCCTCTTGCTGTATTTCCTTTCTCCATTGAAAGGCAAACGCGACTGGAGGCAACTCGCCTGGGCCTTCCTACCCGTCGTCGGCGCCGCCCTCTTCGTCGGATATCTGTGGCTCGCCTTCGGAGAACCCGAAGCCTATTTCAAGGTTCAGCGCCACTGGGGACGCCAACTCGCTTGGCCATGGTTAGCCTTTGAGACTGGAATGCACAACAACGGCTTAGCTCCGTTCTATCGGATCCTCTTCAACGGCGCCGCCATTTTCTCCGCGGCGATGCTGGTGCTCGCACTCGTCATGCGGGCCCCGCTCAGTTGGCTCGCCTTAGTGGTGGCGTGGCCCGTACTCTTTACGAGCAGCCTGCTCCTCGATTCCCTGCCCCGCTATCTCAGCATCGTCGTGCCGTACTATCCCATCCTCGCCGCCGCCTGCGGGCGATGGCCGATTCTGACATGGCCTCTCATCCTCTGGCTGAACCTCCTCCAGATGCTCTGTCTGGCCCTGTTCGTAAACGGCTATTGGTTCGTCTAGTCAATTGCAGCTTGATTCCCTGGACGAGTTGTTTTGGTTCAGCGTAAATATGAGGTTGAAAACAGGAGGAAGAGAGAAGCTTCCGCCCTGCGGGCGGGGATTTGTAAGGCATGGGGGTCTATCGATTCGATACTCCCTGCCGGCGCGCGGCTGGTGGTTTCTTGGGCCGAGACCGAAAACCCCCTGAATCGGCACGGTGCGAGAGCTCTATGACGGGCGCGGACTCGTCTGGGGAGAGTGAGCGTCGCCGGAAGTCCAAATGCGGAGGTCCGCATCAATGCAGACCTCCGGTTGGATGGCAGTTCGTAACGTCAATCCGCTTTCCTCCGATTTCGTTTGATCCAATACAGAACGAAGGCATTCCTCGTCGCCCAAAGCGCCGCGAAGCAGCCGCTTTTATGGACCACGTCCAGCGCTCCGCATCCGTCGCGGGTAAGCGTCGTGAGTTGAAACGGAATGCTCCGCGGGGAATCTTCATGCGCGATATAGGCGTACACATGGTCCCGATAAGCCGCCCCTCGGAGCGATGCGAGGAACGCGCCATAGACGTGCCACATTTCCTCCTGTACCCCAGGGAGATCGTGTTCGATCAAGTCCCAGATCCAAAAACTATCTCCGGGGCGGAGGCGGTGGAATATCTTCGTAAATACGGCGAGCCACTCCTCCTCGGTCCGCAGGTGATGCAGCACCGCTGCCCGCAGGTCGGCCGCTTACGGCACCAGACGCGCCGTCGTGGCGGCGGAAAGCCGTTCGACCGCCGGGTTCAGCATCGGCGTCGAGAGGTCGACCAGGGCAATCTCCTCGAAGGGAAACGTCTGGGATAGCTTAAGGGCGAAGTTCCCGGCTCCGCAGCCCAGGTCCAGCAGTCGCTTTGCATTCGGGGTAGTGCGTCGAGCGCAGTTGGCGATATGGTCGAAGCGATGGCGACTTTCGTCGATGGAGGCTTTATTCATGAGGGGCTCGTCGGAGCACGAGGAGCCGATTTTCCGCTAAGTCTCGACGCTCCATGACGAGTTTACCGCCGCGGAAGAAGCGTTGTCGGGCATCTCGTCAACCAGGAGCTCCGGCGAAAGAGCAATTTCCACGGTTCCATGAAAGGAGACCGGCGCAGCGAAGTCAGCAAGGAGGAACGGCGTAATCAGCAGCAGCTCGGGCCCGGCCGTGTGCAGAGCGGCCTTGAATTCATAGCAGAGGTGAAGGCCGTCGCGGGAGGATTCGTCCCGCACCTGCAGACGTTGGCCGAGCTCCGGGTTGTCAGCGAGACGGGCGCGATAGGCGGCAGCGGCTTGGCCTTGAGAACTCTCGAGCACTCTCCCACCAACTTTGCCATCGGCCGCCAAGGTCAAGTGGACCGACCGTTCCACCACGGCGGTATCGCCGACGGGAGTATTCACGAGAAGGCAGTGCCGGACGGTTTTGCAGCGAAACAGGAAGCGGGCCCAGCGGAGTATAGGGATCGGAGGGATCAAAGTAGCGTACACCTTCGGGAGCCGCAGTGGCGAGAATCGCGTGGTTGAACAAGCGAGGCGAAGGCCCTTTGGGGCGGACGCGCAGCCGATTCGTCGCGTTGATGGCGACCAGCCAGGAGTCGAGTCCTTGCGCCCGCAGCAGGGTCCGCAGCAGATTGGCTTTGTCTTTACAATCACCGCGGCCTTGCGCGATGACGGCATCGGCATCGCGGGGAACGCCCCCCCTCCTTGATTCAAGTTCTCGTTGACGGCGACATAGCGGAGCCGCTGGACGAAGGCCGACAGGGCCCAGGACGTGATCGTTGGAATGAAGGGGGCCGCCTGCTCCGCCCCCGCCGCCAACCAGCTTGCGACATCGGACCAAGTTGCAAAAGTAGAGCCAAAAGTGATGGCTAGGCGGGGCGAGGAGGCGGAATTCGCTGGAAGATCACGGGCGGTCCAGGTTTGGCCCCTAATGACAGGCTGAAAATCAAAAAGATGCGAGCGGACGGCCCAAACAGAGGGGCTCGATAGGGAGAAGCGGCTGCACGCAACGGGCAGGCCATCGGGCTGAAACTCGAACTCAAACCGGGTGAAGACGGTTCGGGTGGGGCCGGAACCGAGATCGTCCGCTGCCGCAGCGATGATCGGAGTTCCCCCTGGTTCACGACTCGATCCGTGGACTCGGCCGGCGCGAGGAGCCAAGCGCGGAACGAGACAACCCGAGCACCGGTCGCCTCGTATGTGATGCTCGCCCGAGCCGCCGTCGACCCCGCCGCTGTAATAATGCGGACAACGGATTGTGTGGTCGTCGCGGCCTCCCGAAACCAGGTCGCCAGCAGGAGCAGGGCGAACATCGAGAGCGGCGTCCGAATCGGCAGGATCTCACCCTCGTCAGACTCGAAACTGTGACCGGGAGGAGGCGTGAACGTGGTGGGCAAGAATAGGCTTCGAGCGGAGCGCTCGGCGTCGTTGGGGAAGTAGATATCGAACTCAATCTGGACCGGGACGGCGGGTATGGCGATGTTTCGCAGGGCGATGTTGGTGACTTGAGCTCCGCGGCGGACTGGTCTTCGGCTTTGCGTTTGCGGGCGGCGGCAAGGCCGTGATCGGTGAGTTTAAGGCGACCGGAAACCGATCCATCAGCGGCGAGAGCCAGACGGGATTGCCGATCGATTCGGCTTTGGTGGGGAGCGGAGCGGGGAAGCGTCCAAAAGACCGGGCCCTCGGGAGTAGCCAGCAGTGCCGGTTGACCTTCTTCGTCGGCGTCGAGGAGTCCCGCGGAGAGGTAGGGAAAGCCGAGGTTGAAGAGCGCATAGCCGGAAGGCTGCAGGACGGCGATAACTTCGTTCGGCAGTTGCGCGGCGTCGAGAATTTCGCGCCGGAAGTCAGGGGTGCCAACCCGAACGTAGAAGACACTGTAGCCGGCGGCGCGGACCAAGGCGGCGAACAGCAGATTGATTTCGTGGAAGGTGCCGATCCCCTGGCGGAGCGTCTCGGCGGGCGTGGCGTTCGGCTCAATGCGATCGGTGGGCGAAAGGTTTTTCGGCACGATAGAGGCTGTTCTTGATCTCGGTGCGGCAGAATTCGACGAGGGCGGTTAGGTCGTTTGCGAGGCGAGGTGGGACGGGCGACAGCTCCTGTTCAAAAGTCTTCGCGCGCTGGGCGGCGCGCAAACGCCAGAAGTCGTCCGCCGACTGAGACGAGCGGGTCGTCAGGAGTAGGTCAGCGGCGCAGTTGTCGCAGCGGAAGTAGTGAGGTTGCCACGAGGTCGGATAGGAGACCATCCGACGACGGATGGACCGCTCGAGTTGGAGGGGGATCGACAGAGGAAGCGAGATCGGTTCGGTGTAGGATTCCGCGAATTGATGTTCGATGATGCTTCCGGGTTCCAGAGCGGGAACGGCAAAAGAGAGCGTCCCGGCGGCAAGGTCGTCCGGCAGGCGGAGTTCGACGCTCGCACCGGACGGTGACTTGGAGCCGACGCGGGTATCCCAAAACAGGATTTCGGCGAAGGCGAGCAGGAGAAGCACGAGCAACTCTAGACAACCACACCGAGCTGAATGGGACTATGCCCGGTAGAGTTAGGCTTCGACCTGAGCGAGCAGAGCACCCCAGTGGAACCCGGCTCCGAAGGCGGCAAAACAGACGGATTCGCCAATGGGCCAGCCCGATTCCGCCCATTCTGCGGCGGCGATGAGCATGCTGGCTGAACTGGTATTACCGTATCGGGCTATGTTTGAGTAGAAGCGATCCGCCGGGACTTCGAGGGCTAAGGCGACCCGATCGATCAGGTTCTGATTGGCTTGGTGCATCAGGAACGTCCCGACGTCTGCTGCTTTGCGGCTATGCTTTTCGAGCAGTTCACTGATGGCGCGCGGAACTTTGCGCGATGCCTGCAGAATGACAGAGCGGCCATTCATTTCGAGTGGACGATCAAACGGCAGCCGGAGGTCTTCGGCAAACGCCCCATCCGAGTGAAGGGCGCTGCCGAGTACGCGGGCTTTCCCTTCCGTTGGGCTAACAAGGCAAGCTCCGGCCCCATCGCCGAACAGAATCGCGACGCCGCGTTCCATGGGCTGGCGGAGGACGACGCTGGACATTTTCTCTGCTCCGATGACGAGGATTTCGCCGAGGCTATCGCAGAGACGCGAAGCGAGAGACATGGCAAAAAGGGTTCCCGCGCTGGCTAGCGGAACGTCAATGGCCGGTGTGCTATCGAGACCGAGACGATGGGCAACGGTCGCGGCGGGGCCGGGAAATTGGCGTTCAGCAGTGCCGCTAGCGATGAGGATCATGCCGAGCGCGGAGGCTGAGAGTTTGGCCTTGTCGAGACACGATTGCGCGGCGCGGAGAGCGAGATCGGCGACGGACTCGTCATCGGCGGCAAAGCGGCGCTGGTCGATGCCGCTGACGTTTTTGATCCACTCCGCGTCGCAGCCGACGTGAGCGCCAATCTCCGCATTGGAGACGATCCGTTCGGGGAGGTAGGATCCGAATGCACGAAGGAAGGGCACGGAGCTTATTTCCCGTGGTCTTCCAAGTAGGCTTCGATGCGTTCGATCGAGTCAAACTTGCGAGGGTTCAGGTCGGCGTCGGGGATCGTGCAATCGAAGGCCTTTTCGATCGCCGAAACGAGATCGGCGAGGGCGAAGGAATCGAGCAGACCGGAGTCAAAGAGCGATTCGTCGTCGGCGGGAGAGATGGCTTTGCCGGCGATCTCGTGCAGGATTTCAGTGATTTTGGTTCGCTTGTCCATTCAGTATTTTTGATGTTATGGGGGATTCGTTGCGCACTCTGACGTAGGTAGCGAACTGACCCATCAATTCCTTATACAATGCCGCGCCGAGAAGACGGTAGCCTTCGCCGGTAAAATGCACATAATCGCCTTGGGCCATGCCGGCGGCTACCCATTTCGCCATGGCGTTTTTGCCTCCCATGCGTTCTCGGAGATCCCAGAAGGCGGCACCGCTGGCGAGGGTTGCTTCGCGTTGAGCGTCGATGATGAGGTCGATTTTTTCGTGGGAGGCGAGTCCGGTGCGATAGCGGAAGAAGTGGTCGGGAGGGCCGATGACAAGAAGCGAGGCGGATGGGGCCAACCGGCGGTAGCGGGCGAGAAGCTGGACGAACATGTCGCGATAGGATTCGCGGGTCCAGTCTTTATTGCGTGCTTCGTTGGTACCGTAGGCCAGAATAATCAGGCCCGGCGGACGGCGGCGGTAGTATTCGGCGAGGATAGATTCTTCCCACTTGAGCCCGATGTTGGCTTGTGCGCCATTGAGACCGAGCATATCGTAGGTGAGGCCGCGCGGATTTTCGGTGACCCAGCCGAAGAGCCGGACCTGCCCGCCGCCGCGCGTGCGTGCTGAAAGCTGGTGCAGGCCGGGGCTGACGGGGAGAGTAAAGACGCCGGGCCCGGGTTCACCGGCCGTGGAGATGGTCTCGACGATGACGCCGTTGTCGGAGACCTCGACGAGGCCGCCGGCGGGTTGGCGGAGAAAGTGCAGTTCCGCGGAGCTGCATTCCGCCTGGAGCGTGACCGATTCGCCGGCGCGAGCGGTGGACATGGAGACGCCGGAGAGGCCGTACATGCCATCGCCATTCCGGCCGACGAGGCCATCGGAGAACCAGGCGCGGGTGGAAGACGACTTAATGTCGAGTCGGCGGTAGCCGAGGTATGGATGTCCCGCGTGCGTGAAGCCCGGGCCGCCATTGCCGAAGCGAGCTTGCAGGAGGTAACGAGCGGTGCCGGACCAATCATCGGCGGCGGTATGGGAATCGCCATACTGGAGAACCCGAAGGACGTCTTTGTCGAGGCCGCTTTCGAGACGGTAGAGCTGTTCGAAGAACGGGACGAGAGCCGCGGGATGCTCCATGGTGCCCGGCTGATTGAGCCACTCGGTGACGTTAGTGGAAGCGGCGGCGCGAACTTGGGGAGCGACGGGAGCGGGACGGGCGACGACGACTCTCTTTTGCGTGGACTTGGCTTTGGACTTGGCTTTTTTGTTAGCAGTTGCGCCGAGAGACACTGAGCCTGGGAGGATGAAGGCGAGGCAAGCGGCGGCGAGGAGTCGATTCAAAGTTCAATTTGCCTGGGTCAGTTTGCTGGGGGCAATGACTGCCCCTTTAATTGTCGCAAACTTTTCCTGGGCGATGCGGAGCTTGTGGGCGCGGTAGCCCTGTTGGAGAGACTTATAAAGAAGGTTGCCAACGATCTTGGCGCCGCCGGGCATGGGATGGATGAAGTCCGCGCCGACGAGGCGAGGTTCGGCGTGATACCAACGGCCCATGGTGCCAGGGCCGCCCATGGCTTCAAACGTATTGAAGAAGGCGCATCTCTTTTCGGCGGCTACCCGCTGCTCAATGGCGACGAGGCGGGACAGCGCCGGGACAGTTGTGATCTCTCCATCGGATCCTTTCTGGCCGCGATCCATGGGAGACATTATGAGGATGGCTGCTTGGGGAATAGCCTTGCGGACGCGGGCGATGGTGCGGAGGAGTTCGCGTTCGAAGGCGGTATCGACGAACTGGGTATAGACGCTCTCGTTGGTGCCGTAGTTAATGATGACGAGGTTCGGACGATGGTGTTGGAGCTGATCGGCCCAGTGCTGTTCATCGACCATGCGGGCGAGGATGGAGATATAGGCCCCGTTGACGCCGAGGGAGTTGTACTCTACGCCAGGGACAGCCTTTGAAAAGCGGAAGCCATAGAGGCGAATTTTGCCGGTGACGTTCGAGAGTTGGAGTTCGCGGACGCCGGAGGGGAGATTGAAGGTTTGGAAGGAAGGGGTGACGACCGGGGAGGCGGTATCGACGACGCCGAGTTCGACGCCGTCGGCGAGGAGGAGGAAGGTGCCGCCGTCGGGCTGAGAGAGGAAGGAGACTTCGACGGCGGAGTGGGTGGAGTCTTTCAGGATGATGCGGGACTGGGATCCGGCGGAGCCGCGGAAGGAGACGGCACCGAGACCGTAGAGACCGTCCTTGAGTTCTGCGGTGTTGGCGGGCTCAATTTTCCAGCCGGAGGATTTGATCTCCAGTCCGCGATGGCCGTACCACGCCCAAGGCTTACCGACGAGGGCGAAGCCGTGGCCGGCGTCGCCGAAATCCTTTTGGAAGAGGAAGCGGACGTCGGCAGTGATGAGGTCGGCGGTGGTGGGCGAGTCGCCGTAGTGAAGGATACGGGTGATGGCGGCGGGGTCTTTCCGTTCCGTGGAGTAGAGGGAAGCGAAGAAGGGCTCGAGGGCGTTGGAGGGATCGATGAGCGGCCGGATTTCGGCCTTTTCGACGGAGGTATCGGGCTTGAGGCGCTGCTGCTCTTCCTGGATGGGGTTTTCCGATTTGACTCGGGGCTGGAAGTCGAGGACCTTAGCAAAAGAGGTCCAATCGATGACGTGGTAGTCCTTAAAGGCGGGAATGAGATCGGGGACGGTCAGCATGACGCCGAGGGTGAGGACGGCGAGAGTGGGCTTAGGAGGAAGTAGCACGCCTAGAAATTAGTGTAGATAAACGGGGCGGCCCCTGTCGCGGCGATGTACTGAATAGCCACAATTAGGGCCATTATCGCAGCGGCTTGGACGACGAAGGGGGAGCGGACGAAGGTTTCCCGGATTTGTTCGAACCAGGATTTGGGGAGGTAATGACCAGCGACGGCGATGCCAAGGACGATCCAGAGGGGTCGAGAGACGTTGTCGACCGAGTAGGTGAACTCGCCCAGCTGCTCGATGATTTTGCTGGCCTGTTCGAGGTTGGTGGCTCGGAAGAAGATCCAGGCGAAGCAGACGAACTGGACGGTGCAGAAGGTGCGGAACCAGGCGGGGGTCCAGGGGATGGCTTTTTGTCCGCGTGAGGCCTGCCAGCCCCGGGCGACGGCTTGGGCGACGCCGTGGAGTAGCCCCCAGATGACGAAGTTCCAACTGGCCCCATGCCAGAGGCCGCCGAGCGCCATGGTGATGATGAGGTTACAGTAGGGCATGACGGCGTTCCGTTTGCCGGGGAGGGAGAAGAAGAGGTAGTCCCGGAGCCAGTTGGAGAGGGAGATGTGCCAGCGGCGCCAGAAGTCGTTGATGTTGGCGGCGGCGTAGGGCATGTTGAAATTTTGGGGGAGCTTGATGCCGAGGAGCATGGCGGAGCCGATGGCGACGTCGGTATAGCCGGAGAAGTCGAAATAGAGTTGGAGTGCGTAGGCGTAGAGGCCGGTGAGGACTTCGGCGGAGGAGTAGAGGCTGGGGAAGTCGAAGACGCGGTTGACCAGGTTTTCGGCGAGGTAGTCGGCGAGAAGGAGTTTTTTGAGGAGGCCGAGGCTGATGAGGAAGAGGGCGCGGCTCCCATCGGCGGCGTCGAGGGTTTTATTGGGCTTTTCGAACTGTTTGATGAGGTCAGAGACGCGGGTGATGGGTCCGGCGAGGATGGTAGGGAAGAAGGAGGTGGCGGTGAGATGGGCGAGCAGGGAGCGGGTGGGTTTGGCGTCTTTGCGGTAGAGATCGAGGGCGTAGGAGAGGGATTGGAAGGCGTAGAAGGAGATGCCGAGGGGGAAGGTCCACTGCCAGAGCGGAGCGGAGCGGCCGGAGAGGCGGGTGAAGTTATCGAGGAGGAAGGGCATGTACTTGAAGGCGGTGAGCATGCCGAGATTGAGGAGGAGACTGAGGGAGACGAGGAGTTTTCTGACGGCGGGGCGTTGGAAGCGACCGAGGCCGAGGCCGATGGCGAAGTCACAGGTGGAGCAGAGGGGGATAAGGAAGAGGTAGAAGAGGTCCCACTTGGCGTAGAAGAAGTAGTTGGCGAAGAGGAGGACGGCGAGGTTGGCGGCGCGCCACCGCGACAGCGGCCAGTAGAGGAAGAAGAGGGCCGAGAGAAAGAGAAAGTAGGTAGAGCTGGAGAGGAGCATTCAACGGGCGGGCGGGGGCAAAAAAATCGGGCAACAGACTGCCCCGGTAAGGGTAGACCGCCGCCCGCGTCATCAGGGTGATACGAACGAGCAGTTCAAGCGAACAGAGACGGGGAGGCTACAAGATTGAGGGACAAAGGGGCAGCCGACTAGGGTTTAGCCGTTTCGGTGGTGTAGCCCGGGGGGAGGGTGACCCCAGTCCCGAAGAAATATTGCTCCATCTGTTCGATGAGAAAATCTTGGGCTTCTTTGGTGCCCAGGTTGAGTCTGTATTCATTCATGAGCATTTTCATATGCTCGACCCACATTTTCCATCCGTCTTGGGAGACGTTGTCGTAGATCCGTTGGCCAAGGGGATGGCCTTCGAAAGGAACTTCTTTTAAGGCGGGAAGCTCTTTTTTGAGCTTGACGCAGAGAACAGTACGCTCGGCGGCGTCCGATGCAGACGACATGAATCCTCCCGGAAAGTAAATGACTATGATAGCTTGCCTGGACCGGGAATGGGAGGGGAATCGGGGAGCGGCGAGTCGTTCGGCAGTCGCTTGAGGCGATTGGCTTCGAGGTACGCGGAGAGTTTCATGGGCTTGGGGACACCTTTCCCCATTTGGCGCTGCACTGCGCACTGGTATCGGCGCATGGTTTCCCGCTTCTGCCCGTCTTTGAACTGACAGGTTTCGATATCGAGAAGGATCTCGATTTCCCAGGGCCGGAACGTATTCCGAGACGTGGTTCCGCGGAGGAGTTCCTGGACTAAACGATTGAACTGGTTCAGCAGGGCTTCGGAGTCGATTTCGTTTTCTATTTGAAGTTCAGAGCGCAATGATTTGGGTTCGTGGTCCACAAGACTATATAGATACGTCGGCCGAACAGCACCAGAGCTTTAGCGATTCAGCAAAATATCCTTCGCTTTTACCGATCAAGCGGCCTTGGGGACCTTGGGACGGCCGAACCGGGCCAGGAGCTGATCGCATTTGTAGGTTGGGGCGACAATCTCCATAACTTCCTCATTTTCAAGGAAGTTA
>Ga0209086_10000033_pt1 | contig 124242 bp, 112 predicted proteins | sample M_130207_XF_Meta_FD_187312 | JGI IMG/M metagenome (GOLD analysis project Ga0209086, IMG submission 187312) | Freshwater microbial communities from Lake Montjoie, Canada to study carbon cycling - M_130207_XF_MetaG (SPAdes) (version 2) | ecosystem: Environmental > Aquatic > Freshwater > Lake... | reverse complement strand
TGACATCTTATATTTGTTTTTATATAAATAGTTTTATTTTTTATTTAGTATTTACTATCTGAAACTTTATTTGTCTTTTATAAGTGTTTACCTCACCTGAACTCTCAACTTTAATATCGATAAAGTATTCATTCGGTATTTTATCTCTTGTATCAAACATGAAGTAATACTCATTTGGAGTTCTATTTATTTTTGTCCAATCTTGTACCTGTACCTCAGTCTGACCTTCTCTAACATAGATTCTATAATAAGAGTCAACTTTCTGTAGTAATTTTTGAGTACTGTAAGCTTGTTTAATTATCACACCAACTTTTCTAATGTCGGTATTTAAGATTTTTTCATCTTGTTTAATCCCATAATAATCAAATCCATATAATTTTGGGTCTACAGATGTTGTTCCAATCTGAAGTGAATTTTTATATGGATATAATGTGAAATCATTAAGAATTGGTGGAACATTAAATCCATTAATACTTAAGTTATACCATCTATCTGAGAATGTACAAGGTGTTTTATATCCTGATAAAGGAGGAATAACAACCTCATATATACCTTTTGTTTTTTGACATGTTGATAACCCAATTAAACCTGATATTGGTGTACCTGTAGAATCTAAAATATCTACGCTTGGTAAGTAGTCTAAATTAATTGGTTGACCATTATCATATAGATAAAGATATAATCTATTAACATGTCCTAATGTGAATAGATTCCTATCATCATCAATTAAGTCGTTATAGTTAGTTTCTAAGAATGGTTCGTAAAATGTTTGAGTATGTCTTGTAAAGAATTGTACTTCGTAAGCATCTGTTAATCCCGTTAAGTTTTCAACCTGAGGTTTATAAGCGATTCCCCATCCCGCAACATTTGTTAAAGAACCATTTAAAATGTTGTTAATTTCATTTGTCATGTCAAAACTAATATTTTCATTACCAAATTCAAAATGTTGTACATCAACTATTGTTAATGAATTAAATGGAACAGTTCCTGTGTTTTGATTATTATAGATACCTGGTTGAGTCCAATTAGTTATTGTTGTTGTTTGAACCCAATTAGAAGGTCTATCGGAAAAACTTTTATCAAAGTTACTGTAATCATATACTAAATCCGCAAAATCATAACCAACACCCTCATCCCAAATTTGAGGTTGATTCATATCATCATTAATGTATGGAATTCTAAAAAGAATTAAATCAAATGAAGTTGCTCTCATTCTTGATTGAGAGGTTTTAGTGTTTAATAACTCATCGTTAAAAAATGCTGTATTGACCATTCTTAACGTATGTTTTACTGTATCGGAACAATTGGGGTTAGTGTTAATAGTTCCGTCATTAACCTTCTCAAATAATAAAGAAAGGTCTAAATTGAATATGAAACGACTGTATCCATTTGGATATTGAGAACTTGCCAAAGAACCATAGAAAAGTTCGGTCACAGGGTTTCTTCCTGTGTTGGTAAAACTGTTAGATACTATCGTGTTATTCTTGCTGAAATACGAATTATTTATTGACATCAATGCTTTATTACATAAATATCAATTAATTCGGATATTTTGATTTAAGATTGAATTTTCAGCATCTCCAAGTATTTGGTCGATTTCAGTTGTGGTCTGTCCGTTACCCGCAGCAACAGGTATTGGAGGAACAGTTGCGGTAGAATGTACGTGTCCTTTTACGTAGGAGAACATTTTTCTCAAGAGTATCATTAATTCATCACCTCTAACTGTTGGGTAAGTTTGACTTGAAATACTCTTTTCATCCCCAATAAATTTATCTTGAGGAATCCCGTATAATGTTTGTTGTAAACTTATCTGTCCCTTTGGTCCTGTAGAATCCTGAGATAGTAAGTAAAGTCTCTGAGCCCCCAATATACCATAAGTTATTGAGGATGGATTAAACTCTGAGGGTGTAATAGTTTCGGTCTTGACATCCGCTTGTGGACCAATTAAAGGTTTCCCATTTTTATTTTCAGAAACTAAGAAAAATCCACTTTGTGCTTTACCTGTAGAAACTTTTATTTTGGTATAGAATCTAAGATAATTTGCAAGTTCCGCAACATCATCGGTTGTTGTTGATGCTGAAAAAGTATGACCTTTTTCATACGTTAATTTTGATGGGGTTACAATGAATGGATAGGAATCGGTTGAAAAGTTTTGTTGGTTATTGACAGTATACCCTGTAATATCTAAACGACCCTCAAGTAACCCTCCAACAAATTTATTAATCAAATAAATCGCATCGTCATAAGAAACGTTAGTAAACTTAATTTCTTCTAAAGGACCCGTATAGTTAGTCCCAACAGATAATTTTGTAATTGTATTTGGTTTAAAATTTTTAGTGTTAACAATATCTGACGTTGGTAATACGTTATATAATCCGACAGTTCCGTTAAAAACATTCTGAGTATTTTCAAGGTTATCAATATTCCATATAACCATTTTTTTTACCACCTTAACAATTTCTTGTAGTTTGGTTCTAGTTTCAGGTTCACCCAATACTTTTGTCTGAGTAAAATTAGATAATTGTAAAAATGACCTGAATTGATTACCCACAGGTAATTGGCTTGATTTAAGTACTTTGGTTTTACCTGCTCGGATTAAAACGTCATTTTCTTTTACAATAACATCCGCAGTTCCTCTACCTAAAAGAGAATTATCACCTGGTTCAGGGAATACCCCATAACTATTTTTATCACGATAAGTTCCATTTGTATTTCGGATACTTAAACCTTGTTTAATTCTGTCACCTGAAGCCAAAAATTTCTTAGCTCCTTGGTAATACTCAAATGGTGTTAACATTGGTGAAGAGAACGGTCCTTGAATATAAAATTGGTTTTGAAACGGGAAATTCTTATCTTGATAAATTATGTGAACATATTCATCTTTTTTTGGGACCAAATTTAAATAAAAAGGTAATAACGGTAAAAACACTAACGGGTCTTTACTAGTCCATTTATCAGTTAATTCGTCCCAGTTAGTAACTGACTTAATAATCGAATCATAGTCTTTAGTTTCAGGAATTACACGAAGTCTCCCTAACATCATGGGGTCTTGGTCATCATAAACAATACCAGGAAAAATTATTTGGTCTCTATTAGTTAAACTCATTTCTTAATTCTTGAATTATATTCTTTTAATATTGTATCGTAACTTAATTCTAATTTATCTAAGTGATGAGTTAATTTAATTAAGGTTTCTTTGGTTAAATTAAAATCTTCTTGAATAAAGTCCATAACAAACATTAAATCTTTGTTTGATTGTGATTTATAATCTTTAATAATTCGTAATGCTTTTTCAGCTTCTTCTTTTTTTGTCATAATTACATTTTTTTACCGAACGCACTTGTAGGAACGGTTAATCCTGCTGGTGTTATGCTTAACGCACCTACCGCAATTTGAACTTTACCATTCTCCGCCTCCTCTTTTACCATCGCCTTTAATTGAGCCAATTTACTTAGGACATCTAAATTAGGACTTCCGTCAGGCATTGGTCCTGTAGGTATTCCTAATTTTTGCATCTCCTCAATGGTCCCGATAAAGGCTCTTGATTCGGAATAACCATCCATAAGTTGAGACGCAAATAATAGTGGTAACGGGATACTACTAATACCCCAACCAGAAGTTGCAATTTTTAACAACCAAAGGATTTCATCCACAACACTTTTACACCTTCTCCAATCACTTATAAATTGAGCTACAACTAATAATAGTTGAATTAACTTTAAAATCATTGTAATTCTTTTATCCCCTTGTTCTTTGGCAATATCGGCAATTACGACTTGTAATAAGTTTTTAATATCTTTTTTAATTAATTCAAATAATTCTTTAACAAAAATAGCCCCTACTTTAGAAACTAAATTAATGACAAATGTTGCAAAAGTTCTTGCAAAATCAACATAAGAATTTATTGCATCAACAACTGTTTGTCCTAATGCTTTTAACATTGTAAAAATAGGTAACAAAATCTTTGGTCCCAATAACGCACCAATTAAACCTTGAGTGATTAACTTAACAAAGTTTAAGTCTACCGCCGCTTGTATGTTACCTGAGATGGCTAAACCAGCCCACTGAGGATTATCTGTTAAAACGTTAGTTAATTTATCTGCCGCGTTAACTAAATCGGTGTCGGGTACAAATATTAAATCGTTTATTGAATTTAATATGGTATCGGCATCAACAGGTAATTTGACATTGTCACAATTCTCATATTCAACAACTCCGTTTTTAATGTTACTAACCTTCAAATCAATATTCCTTAAATCAATCTCGGTAAATTCAAAAAATGAATTATCAACACCATCTAACTCAGCAACTTTTGCAACACCACTAACATCAATTTCAGTTTTATTATCAAAACAAAGTCCCAATATTCTTTGGAGAATTAATTCAAATTTAGTGGCATCTTCGGCCTGTACTAAACCTACATTTGCTTTAATAGAAACTGCACCTGATAATGAGTTCATTATGTAAGCCATGATATTATGAAAATCAACAATCTTGGTTGTTTTATAATAATCAATTAAAAATTCACCAACCTTGTTAATATTGTTAACTCGGTTTGGTAATGTTACTTTATACCATGGTCCCGTCTGACCCAAGTTATCCACCTCAACGTATTGGATGTCAAATAGGTCTTGTCCTGAACGACCAATATATAACTGACCATTATCAACAGAATAAGGTTGACCACTCTCAATACGTCTAAATAATTCTTTATTTAAAGAAAAAGGATAAGTTTGAATTTGGATTGGGTCTTTTTCATATAATGCCTTACCGACACTATCGTTAGGGTCTTTAGTTAAAATGTTGGCGATGTCTATAGATTTAACTTTGATATATAATGTTTGGGAGGTAAACATTTGTTGTTGGTCACAACCAACCGCGTTTAACGCCTCCTCATGTAATATCTCAGCAATTTTTGGTTCAATATTTTTTATTGTTTGAAGTAATAATTTTTTAACATATTTAATTGAATTACTTCCCTTACCACCAGTAACATTATTAATATCTAATAGTTCCTCGAACTGACTTTTAATTTGTTTTTCAAAACGTTTTGTTTGTTCTTTTACACTATTTAAACTTTCAGTAACATTTGCTTTTTGTTTTTCAAAACTGTCCCCAACCTTTTTTTTCGCCTCACCATACTGACTTTTTAAATCAGTGTACGCTTTAGTTGATGCAACTTTATCTTGAACTTTTTTGTAATCAACACTTAAATCTAAAGACGCCATAATTATTTTTTCATTTTATATGTATCGTCTTTTGCAATATCTCGTTCTATTAAATTTTGAATAATATCATCATCCATGTTTAAATCAGATATTGAAAAAGACTCAGTTGATGCACTTGATTTTTCCCAAATTGACGATTGTATCTTAGATAAAGATAATTTTTTCTCAACACAATCGTTAATAATTTTTTGTTGCTTTTCAATCACAGGACCAATAAGAGTCATATCTTCAGGTTCCTTCATCATGGCTAACATTTTATTTTGTATCCTGATTGCAGTATTTCTTTGTTCTACAAGTTCATTATAGATTTCTTGTAATAAAGAAAGAATAGATTCTTTACTTAAATTAATTTCTTTTTTTTGAGGTCTTCCCATTACAATAAATATTATATCTTGTTTTTTATTTTGACATTTTCTCAACCAAGTTTAAGTAGATGATTCTATATTTTTTCATAGAACTACGGATTTCTTTGGTTGATAGATTAGTCATCTCTCTTAAAGACAATAAAATTATATTTTTGTTAAATTTATTGTTTGAGTTACCGATGAAAATATTTTCATAATTTTCAAATAAATCATGTAATGCGTGTCCTAATTTAAGTTCGTTTTCACTTAAATTTTCTTGTTCTAAAAAAGTTTCTAATTCACTCAAGAAATTTTTAATGACTTGTGAGGGGTCAACGTGGTCCCCATCAATTAAGTAAGAAAAATTAGGATTGTTTTCTAAATTTGAGGATATGTCTTCATAGGAAATTTTTCTATTCATTTCCTTCTGGTCTTTAATTATTTGACCCATCAAATAATTTTTACAGATAGTCCCAAAATATGAATAAGCTTTTTTTTCCTTTGCAGGTTTAAACTTATCAATCTTAGTCATTAAAAACGAATGAGTATCTGTATGGATTTCATAGAAGTCCATATCCTTACGATACAATTTATATCTTCGTATAATGGAAGATATCATTTTATCTAAAGGTTTTCTTAGAAAGTCATTATAGATTTTATTTTTTTCTTCCCAAGATTCGGCAGTTAAAAAATTAACCACCGCAATCTCTTCTCGAACATCAAAATAATTTGTCTGTGTTGGTTTTCTTCCTTTTCGTTTTAATTCTGTATCTGTAGTCCCTGATATATTAAGTGTATCACTCATTAAACATTTTGAGGTTCGTATTTTAATGCTCTGTCCTGGATAAAGAAATAATCTTTTTTCGCCGACTCAACCCAAAATCTAACTTCTTCTTCAGTTAAAACGTCTTCACCGTTTTTGTAATTCCAAAAAATAGACCCTTCACGTAAATTGATATGTTTGTATCCAATCTTAGGAATTGACATGATTTTAACTAAGTTATGTGTCATTCTTAAAAAGAATTCATAACCAAATGTTAATTTAAAAGAAGGTTTTAATAATCCAAAATCAATGAATGATGATTTTTTAATTACCATTCCTGAGATTTGGAAGTTCTGATAAGTTTGTAAAGTATCGTTAGTTAAAACACCCATTTCCTCAGAAATATTTAAAGCGAAAGTAGCTTCATTAGTGAATCCTGCAAATTGACCTTTCTCATCAGTATCAATTACGATAGGTAAGAATGCGTCAACATTAGGATATGATTTATTAAACTTAACCACATTGTCAAACCAAATACTTGAATACTCATCATCAAATTCAAATAATGATACCCAATTAGATGAAGAGGCTCTCACACCATGGTTTACCTGTTCAGCAAAATTTGGGTCCTTGGTCCAAACAAGTTTATTTACTTTTAAATCACCAAAGTCAAAATCACTTAAAAATTCTACTAAGCTAGTTTCATCGGTGTGAACAATAACTAATTCGTTAATTTGTGTTTTTTGATTTTTAAGTGAGGTAATCGCCTTCTCAAAGTACTCGGCGAAATTATTTGTTTTAGATGATTTAATTGGTAATATTACTGATACATCAAATTTTTCCATTGTATATAATTTTTTAATAGTTTATTCTGTTGGTTCTAATTTATTTAGCTGCTCTTCAAATGAAACTAATCTTGTGTGAACGAATCCACCAAATAAAGAATCTACTTCTTTATCAAAATTTTCTTTAGAAGTTACTTCGGTTACTGTCGTTGTCATAGACTCAAACATTTTTTCATTAATGTTATCCTCTAACCAATTTTGTAAGTAATCAGCAACAAAGTCTACAACTTGAATTTTATTGTTAATCCAAAGACCGTTATCTTCATTCATCCAATGAGGTGTAAGGTTTGGTACTAATCCTAATACAGGAACACCTGATTTCATTGATTCAAGAGGGAATGTACCGTAAGCACTTGTTTCATCAATCCATACTGATAAACAACAGTCTTGTAATGCGTCTGAGAATTGTTTTTCTGTCAAACCTTTCATATCACGGAAAGTAATCCATCTGTATTGTGGGAACTTAATATAAAAATTTTTAATTACATTTGCAGTATCTCTTTGTTCTCTTGAGTGAATAGCAATCATTGGTTTTGCAGGTAATGATTGAGGTCTAAAGTTGTCAGAGATAAATGGTGGTAATACATCAATTGAGGTCCCTCTCATAACATTTGAAATATATTCTTTCTGATGTTCAGATGTTGTAATACATTTATGGAAACCTAATTGTGACCATGTTTGACCTGGTTGTAATGTTTCTAACATATGGTCATACGCTTGACATAAAACAATCTTAGCACATGGTAACTTTGTAATTTGACTCATTACAAAACCAAATAATTCAGGAATAATAATGAAATCGTCAGGAGATATTTCTAAATTCTGACCTTCAATAGGTTTATGAGGTAATTCCATATATTCTTTACCTAACCAACCTTCCACACCTACGTAGTCAGGTTTTTCATGTAACATGATTGGATTATAACCTTGTTCTTTTAAAGACAGTCCTAAACGATAAATGTAGGAAACGGATGCCTTTGCATTACCCTTAGTGTCTTGAGCTAAAAGATAAATTCTTGATTTTTTATCTCTTAGGTTCTCAATTGATTGTTCTAATTTTTTGATTTGTTCTTGATTCATATTCTTAGTATTTATTTAATAATTTTTTATTTAACAAACTATTAAAAGCCAGTTTAAATGGTATTGATAGTTCATTACTCTTCATCGCTAACGTTTCATCAACTTCCTCATTTTCAGTCATTAATACCTCAATAAGGACTTTGACCATATCATACTTAACCACACTTATGTGATTCTCAGATATTCCTGTATAGTCCTTGGGGGGTGTTATTGTTGTGAATTCTTCAATTTTATCCAAATCCAAATAATAATGGTCTCCTAATATTTTTAACATTATATGACTTCTTTTAATATTCCGCCCAATTCTTTAATTGACTTAATAGTATGGGTTGCGTTTATGTTTTTATTGTATTCCGTCTCATATTTGATAACCAATACATTTGACGGATAGTCTAATAATAAAGCGGGATTGGATGTAAGTAAAACATCAATTTCGTCCCACATTGAATTAATTGTGATATTACTATAGAATTTTACTTTTTCTAACTGACAACCAAACTTGGATAGAAAGAACAATGATGCTGGTTTAGATTTACCTATTTCATCAGAGATAATAATCAACTCATGGTTGTCACGTAAATCCATATAGACTTCGTTTAAATCATTGAACGTACTGTATTCGGTCGATTGAGAGTGGCCAAAAATCTCCATAGGGAATTCCTCATATAAAAAAGAAAACATCTCTTCGTCATTTTGAAATTTAAAGTGGTCTTTAAGATTTAGACTTTCAACAGGAAGAGTCATCCCGTAAGTAAAATTGTCTTCTAATTCAATCCCCTCAGTTTTATCAATTAAAAATTTTTGGTAAGTTTGTTCTATCTTACCTATAGTATTTCTAAGAACTCCATTTATCTCAATTCCTATTCTTGTCATCGTCCTCGTATTTTTCTAAAATGCTTGAAATCAATGGGTTTCTCACAATATCATTTTTATCTTTAAATTCAAAAATTGAAATTTGAGATGATTCTCTAAATTTTTCAATTGCATCCCATAATCCACTGTGAGTTTTATTCTTGTATTTATCCGATTGCTCAACATCGCCCGAAATAAAAAATTTACTATTGAACCCGATTCGTGTTAAAAGTAATTTCATTTGACTTGGTGATGAGTTTTGACCTTCCTCAAATATTAAAATTGAATTGTCAATGTTCATTCCCCTCATGTATGCCAATGCAAACACCTCAATTACATCAAGTTCCTTTAATTTTTCACGAGCTTCCTTACCAATAATTTTATTCATTAAGTAATAAGACGGAAAAATATAAGGGTCCAATTTCTCTTCAACATTTCCTGGTAATGAACCTAATTTTTCTTCGGCCTCAACTGCTGGTCTTACAATAATAATTTTTTCGTAAGCCGTTTTAGGGTCGGATATTAAATCAATTGCCGCTTTCATTGTAATGTAACTCTTACCTACACCTGCAGGACCTGAACAAATTGTAATCTCACTTGAGATTAAAGTATCGTAATACTTTTTTTGGTTGGTCGTTAAGAACTTTTCTTTAGTTTTTTTCTTAACAATCTCCATAATCAACTCTTTTCTGTTAACGTTTTTTCTTGGTTCTTCAGAATTCTGAGGTTGAGTAGTTTTTTTTCTTTGGGTCATAGACTTTTTTAATATAAATTTATGACAGGATATAGAATTGTAAACTACTCCTTTAATGGGAAATCATTGGGTTGGGTTATCAATAAGATTGAATAGGTAATCTAAGAATGAATTTTTAGTTGGTCGTTGATTTTTATTAACTTCGTTTGATAATATTTCATTCCATAAATGAGTTAGATATGATTTATTAGTTAATTCTTTTAAAAATTCTGTATGAGTTGGATTATTCATTAACGATGTTTGAGTATAATGAATAGAATAAAAGAAATTTTTACCCACTACATCATCTAATAAATTATTTTGTATTAAACAATTAGTTAATAATCTAGGACCTATTTCCCCCCACATTAAATTAGTTTTATTATCAACAATTTTTTTTTGTTCGGTAACCAATTCTACCCCAATTTCATTGTCTATAAAATTTAAACATGCACCATTTAAAAAATTAGAGTCTTCCCATCCTACAACAATTTTTTTGTCTTTTTTTAATTGTGTAAATTCTTTTTCATCTTTTAGACATACACAATCAATGTCAAACCACCATTCACCATTTTTTTCTGATAAAAGTTTAAATCTGAAAATGTCGGAAAACGCAGCTAAGTTTTTTTCTTTACCCCCCTGTTTATACTTATATAAATCTTGTTTAGGTAAAATTTGTTCCGCGTCCATAATCTCGACACCTAAAGGAACTTCAATTTTATCATAGGTCCATAATCTAACAATAAAATTATTTAATAAAAACGATTTTAAAGAAAGTTCCTCATAAATTGTTAATGGGTTCCCGACCCAAAAAAAATTGGCAGTTTCACTCATTTTTTATAAAATAAAACATCGTAATGTTCAGTACCAAACCCCCAAGACGCTGAGGATGAAACCATACTAAAACCTAAATTTTTAAATCTATTAATAATCTCCAAAGTTTTTGGTTTTAAAGAAAGGTCTAAAAAATCATGGAATTCAATTGTAACTTGTTTACACATGTTAAGTATCTCATCACTTGTCTCAACCAATATGTCGTATTCGGAACCTTCAATATCAATTTTTAAGATATCAATATTAGTTATGTTATTTTCTATTATTATGTCATTTAATGATATTGTCCCGATATTATGTACAACCCGATTAACCCCCTCAAATACCATTGACCCATTATATGGAGATGTTAAGTCTTCATAAAATGGAAATGTTTCACCTCCTTTAATTGACACTAATTTATTGTATAAAACATAGTTATCTTTATTTGGTAATAATTTAAAATTATTTGGGTTCGCTTCAACTAAAACCGCCTTTTTTATTTTATATCTTTGATTAAGTTCGTTAGTAAATTCCCCCATGCACGCACCTAAATCAATTAGTACAATTTCCTGATTAAACATTTCATCAAAAAATGTATGTTCTTTAATTATTTGTTTCATTTTATTTTTTTTTTGCAATTAAACGAATTGATTTTTTTATTTTAGACCAACCTAAATGATTTGGATTTATTACCTCACTAATCTTCTCAATAGTAAAATATTTTTCTAACTTAGACAATATGAATTCATTGTCTAATTTTAAATGGTCATCAGAATTTTCATCTCTAACATCATAATACAACCAAAGTTCACCATTTGTTTTTAGAATCTCATTAAACTTATCAATAAAAATCGCCTCAGTATCTTCGAAATGGTCTATTACGTTTAAACAAACTAATACATCAAAATTAGATTCGGTATAATCTAAAATAGACCCTGAAAAACGTTTGTGTTTTAAAAGGTGTGTGTACCTATCATTGGTAACTAATTTATCAATTAAAGGGTCTAATATTGTTAAGTCAATATTTTTTACAGTATAATTAGTTACAGGAGTTCCACCACAACCAACATCTATAACTTTTTTATCTTCTAATAAATCAAAATTAAAAATTTCTTGATAAAAATTTAAATGTTTAACCTCTCTATTAGGGTCGTTAGTATTAAACCAATAGTTTAATTCATGATTTTCTAAGTGTTCTTTATTATATTCCATATTTTTAATAATTTAAAGTGTGTTTTGTTTTTATGGTTTTACCATATAGATTATTTCATCAACAAATTCTTCATGGTTAAATTTACAACTATTGTAAAAAAAATAATCCCCACCATGTACATACCCCCATTCACCAAATAATTCAGGTTTATTTGGAATTACACCTGAAGGGGTTCCGATATTACCAAATGATAGTGCGGGGTTATTCCACACAAAGACTTTTAGTGAAAAATTTGTATAAAATTTATAATAATAAATAACATCATCGTTATCTGAGTTATTTATTTTTTCTCTGATTTTATCAAAAGACCCCTCAATGTAAGCATCATCGTCATCCCCGTGCATAATATAATCACCCTTTAATTGTGATTGATATTTGTTTCTCAATCCATGACCCCAATAACCAAGTGGTGTATCTTCTACTGTGATTATAACTTCACATACAAATAAATTAATAACATTATTGATTATTAACTTAGATTTAGTTTCATTATCTTTACCATCAATAAAAATGTAGAGAGTATCTTTTTCTGTTAGTTCATTAACTAAACTTAATAACATTCCATTTAAAGTAGGTCTTCCGATTGTCGTAATAAATACTGATATGGTTTTCATTTTATTAATTTATTTTAAAATATTTTATTAATTTATTGATGTTTTTACCCACAAATGGATTTAGAGTATTTGTGAAATCCGTATTAAATTCCTCAATTTTATTAGGGTTTTCATCTCTTGTTTGGGACTCAAAGTGGTAGGCGACTGACTTATTGTCCAAGTAATTTTCTAAACCTAAAAGTAGACAATTAAGATTTAATTCGACATCCTCTAAACAACTAATATAAAGTTCATTAAACATTCCTGATTTAAAAAATACATTTTTACGAATCATGAGTAATGCCCCTGTATTTGCAATAATTGGTTTTAGGTTTGTTGAGAATTGATAATAACATTTAAACCCATAATGGGTTAATTGAATTTCAGTACCTTTGATACCCATATAAACTCCGTCATGTTGTATTGTATTATCTTCAAAATAAAGTCTAGCCCCAACCGTTCCTACTCGGGAATTTTGTTTATGTACCTTTAACATGTTATTAATTACATCAGTTAATAATACGACATCATTATTACAAAATAATAAAAATTCAAATTCATCACCCACATAATTCTTTACAACATCGTTATTTATTTTTGAAAAGTTGTAGTAATTGTACTCAATTAATTTAATATTAACATTTTCATTATTCTCATCTATAAAGTGTTTTATTAACTGTTTTTCATTATCTGATGACCCTGTGTCAGCAATAAAAATTGTATAATGATTTTTATCACATTTAGAGATAAATGAATTTACGCAATTAAATAATAAATTCAAATTACCTTTTGTAGGTATTATTACCGCGACTTTATCTTCAGGTTTTAATTTTAATGGTTTAGATTCCTCAAAATATGCAAAAGAAGGTTTTAAATCTAAAGGTAATGAATTTCCCCATTTTTCTAAAAATTTATCCTTACTATCCCAAAATTCTTGGTTTGGTTGTCCTACTGATTGATGAGTGATATCAAATGAACAAGTCACCCCAATTTTAACATTGTCTAAATAATTTGGTATACAAAATCCATGGTCGTAAAAATGAAAACGACCAATAGTCTCATCAAATTTATGTTTTATTTTTGTTTTATTAAATGAAATGAAAAGACCGTCAATAGTTACTACAGGAATTAAAAACGGCAATTTTGCAGAATACTTACTTAACCATTTTTTTTGACCATCAGGATGGTGGTATACTTGACCAACCATAGTCTGACTCATTCTTTCCCAATAAACTCCTGATTCAGGGAAATAACAAGACCCCGCTTTACCAATAATACCGTAATCAGGATTACCTTCAAAATCTTTTAGTAACTTTTTACCCCAATTCCTTTCAAGTTTAATATCGTTGTGACAACAAACTACAATATCATAAATTGAATTGGTTATACCTGAATTATAAAGTTCGGTTAATGAATATTGGTTATAATTTTCATATTCTAATATCTGTACATCTTTCAATCCAACCGTTTGAAATAAATGTTGTTGGAAGTTAGAATTATATTCGGAATCTTTATGTGTGGAGTATATTATTGTTATCATATGCCAGTACTTCCGAAACCGTTATCTCCTCGGTCCTTTTCGTTTATTTTATTCTGTTGAACTAAATTAACCCATTTACCGTTAACCACGGGGCAAAGTACCGCTTGAGCGACTTTCATACCTTTAGAGATAGTTACGATATGATTATTAGTATTGAATACAATTACTTGTATCTCACCCGTATAACCGTTATCAACAGTACCAGGTGAGTTTAACACCATTAGACCGTGTTTAATTGCTAACCCACTCTTAGACCTAACCTGAACCTCAAATCCATCTTTAATGTCTAATGAAATACCTGTCGGGATTAATACCCTACCAAAAGGTTGTATCTCAGTATCAATCAATGAATGTAAATCAAATCCTGAATCTGTTGGGTAATTATACTTTGGTTCCATTGCGTCTTCAGATAACTTAACAAACCCCAAATCTAATTGAGGTGTGTAGTTCTCCATTTCATTCTCCAATGACTTCATATCCAAACCATGTTCTTCCAAAATTTTGTCATAGTCTAATTCAGAATCATCATGTTGTGATAGATATTCTTGTAATTTTTCTGCTTGTTCTTTAAGTGAATTTAAATCCATTATTGTAATTCTTTTAATTTTTTTATGACATCAATCAATACCTGAACATCTCGTTCACAATACTCAGAAATTTCTTTCAACATACTTTTTTCCCAATAGTATTCATGAACTTTATCACCTGTAACTTCACCTTCTTTAGATGAAGGAACGTCCATACAAGCACACATTAAATCCAAAGAACCTATTGACGTGTATGAACCATATTGCCAAATTTCTTTAGTATCAATTGCTTTGATTTCCCATGGTTTTGTATCATAAGATGGTAGGATTGATGGTGGTAGTAAACCATTAACAATCATACGTTTTGCCAACATCGGGATGTCAAAGTTTTTAAGGTTATGACCACATAAGAAGAAATCCAATTTACCGCATCGTTCAAGTAATTTTTGAACTCCCTTTAAAACTTCTTTTTCATCCTCACCTGAGAATGTTTGTGATTTAGTTTCTCCATTATCCATAACGAATGCAACACTAACACAAATAATCTTAGCGAATTCAGGAACAAGTGCCGCCCTTCTTTTAAACATGAAATTTTTGGCGTCAATATCAACTGAAGCATCTTCAGGAAATCTTTTTTGAAACCAATCAAAATACTTCTCAAATTGACTTGCAATTTCAGGATTAAAGTTTTGACATGAGTCATAGTCAGGACATGCTCCAACAGTTTCAATGTCCAAAAATAAAATTTTGGTAATAGGTATTTTAATCATAAATTATTTAATTAAGGATTTGTAAAATTCTGCTCTTGTTTTAGTCACAACTCTAAGGTCGTAAGTGTCTTTAACTGTCTCATAAAGACGTTCTCCCATATCGGTAATTAAGTTTGGATTATTCACTAACTTCTTAATGTACTTACTCCAATCTCCGTGGTTTCTATTTTCCTGAACCAACATTGCGTTACCGTCAACAAACTCACCATTCTTCAAACAATGTTTGAGGTCAATGGTATAAGGTCCAACTTCAGATGCAATTATTGCTTTTTTATAGAATCCTGCTTCAATAACTTTAAGTTGTGATTTCATTCTATTGAAGATGTGATTCTTGATTGGTGCTAATGAAATATCAAATTTAGAGTAATTCATTGCGTATGATGTAACAGGTTTGGTCCAAACTCTTTGGTAAGGTAATGAAATGTTTGATTCAAAATTACCTTCTTTAAATTCCATTAAGAATTTTTTATAATCATCTCCAATAATTTTGTAGTTATCTGTGAAGATTTCCTCGTATCTCATCCAAACAGTTTCTTCAGGTTTAATCGGTCTTTGATTTTTTTCACCTGTTTGTTTGTTAATTTCAGTAATAGTACCTCTCGTATCAAAACCACACAAAACATATTGTATTTTTTCGTTAATGTCCTTGTTCTTAGATACAAAACCATTTAACAATTTTAAATCGTGTAAGTGAGACGAACCTCCTAACCAACCAATTCTGATTTTATCAGACTCTTCTGACGGTTGTTTAAATTGTGACTCGTTAGGGTCAATTGCGTTTGGTAATACAATTACGTTTTTATTAACCTTACGAATTTCGTTAGCAAATAAATCTGTTGTCGTAGTAACATAATCAGCTTCTCGTAAATTAGCAACAATTTTTTCATGAATTTTTTCTTGAACAATGATACTATGGATTGGGTGCTCCATGGTTGGTAACCAATAGTCATCAATATCAATGATGGTAACAATCCCCATGGCTCTTAGATTTTTAATAATCAAAGGAGTTTCTTCATAAACATGTCCGATAGTTCTATGGATATGTACTATTTGGTATTGTGACCAATATTTGGGGTCATTTAATTTTGGTTCGTAGTCAATGTCAATGTGAAAGTCATCATTATACATGTTTTGTAACATTACGTGAGGGTCTACAGAACGGAATTTTCCTACTCCTGTTTTGTCAGAGGGTAGAACTAATACTTTAATTTTTTGAGTCATAATTTTCTATTAATAAGGAAATATAACATGAAACGGGAAGATTATCAACCGTAGTAAAACAAAAAATCCCCACTGTTAAGTGAGGATTCCATTAATATTTTTTAAGATTATTGAACTTTTCTAATTTTAGTTACCTTACCTTCAAACACGTGTTTACCAACTTTAAAAGAAATCGTCTCATTTGATTTACTTGTTGATTCCGTTAATAATCCATTTTCAGATAAAACTTCCTCAACAACTTCTCTCATCATTTGTCTCATCATTTTCATATCAATATTCGATGAAACTTGTTGTTGTGGTTGTTGTTTTGTTTGTGTAGGGTTTCCTCCTGTTTTCATTAATCTACTCGCCTTTTCCACTAAATCGTTTGATAGTGTCGGTCCCCCCATAGAGTCGGGTTGAGCAATTGGGTGTTCAATCATTAACATTTTAATCTCATCGGGTAATCTTGATGACATAATCCTATCTTTAGTCGCCACTTGAGGTGAGTGATTCATTGGGATATTACTTTCTTGTAAAATATCTTGGGGTAAATTATAATTTGCAGTTGGTGCTGAGTAATCCTCAACCATTGGTGCCGTTAAAACATCTCCTTGAACTCCTCCTCTTGGCATCTGTCCATGTTTCTCCATTATTTTTTTTGACACCATTAATTTTTGTATCAATTCATTTTCATTTGTCATACTTCAGTATTTTCTTCAGGTGTATTTTCTTCGGGTCTATTATCATAAACCGCGTTAATTATTACTCTATTCATACTTCTATCACCGTTTGGGTTATATCCAGGTCTTAATTCATTAAACACTTCACCTGAAGGTTTAAATGAAAGAATTTTGTCAACCCTAAACATTCTCCACCCTGGTAAAGGTTGTTCACCTTTATATGCGGTGTGAGAAGAACCTTCATCATCCCAAGCTCGTAAAACAGGGTTATCTGATTTACTGTACCCAAGACACACAGGCTCAACTGACCTAAGTCCTCTACCCCCTGGTTCATCCCCATCATAATAAATCACTATCTTTTGTTTTTTCTTAATAGCGTCAACAATAGAATCTATAGAAGCTACCTCTAAAATAAGTGATTTAGTAATGTTGTAAAGTTTCATTACGCTGAAGGTGTTGTATAAGGATTTGTTGGTTTATATTCATTAATAACTGTTTCAGCCTTTCTTTCAAGAATATCTTGGATACCACCCGCTCCTTGGTTATAAACATCTAAGTCACCACCTGTTCCTTTACCTTGAACGTCACCATCTGCAATAGCGTCAGGATTAACTGAGGAATACTCATACGCAGTTTGTTTATAATCATTCTTAGGGATTAACTTAGCTCTTTCAGCTTCAGCTATTGATGTCAAATCATTTTTTGGTTGTTCAAAATTTAAAGGTTCTATTGTTGCCATTTTAAATTATTTTTTTCATTAGGTCGTTTATTCTTCTTAAGCTTTCGGTAACTTGTAAATCATAGTCACCTATACTTGTCTTATGACTTTTACTTGGTCTATTCATATCAGTGATACCATCTTTTTCATGTGGTTGAATGAACTGATTTGGTAATACTTCTGATTTATTTTTTTTTGTTGTGTAAACATCGTCTCTCATGGTTCCTAAAGTATTATGAACCCAGTTCTTCACATAATGACCACCATTTAATATATATGGTAATTCATTCTCGTGACCGTCAAAACTATCAAACCAATTCTTCATTCGTTTTAATTGTTGGTAACTAACTTCACGAGTATCTCTTAAGTCTTTATTACGTTTATAACCTTCAGTATTTTCGTCAGCACCATTAGCCGAGTCAAAACACTGACCTAAATAATTAAGTACATCCTCAGGTAAAGGAACTTTATGTCCATATAAATCTTTATTCACTTGTCTTCAATATACTAATTAATTTATTAATACTAATTCCCTCTTTATCCGCCAATTTTTTAATTGACTGTAAATTTTTAACTAATATTTTACTAACACTTGTGTTTTCACTATCTCTACTCACAACATCAGAATTATCTTTTGATTTTTTAGATAAAATATCCTCAACCATTTTAATCATTTGTTGTTTCTCTTGTTCTTCAATACTTTCTTTTTCAGATAAACGTTGTCTTAATTTTCCGTTTTTCTTTTTTGCTTTTGGTAATTTACCCAATTCTTTTGCTCTATGAACAGAATTCTCAACACCCATTTTTTTAAGAGTTTTAACAGTGTTGGTAAAGTCCATATCTTGAGTTTCCTCAAATCCAAACGCGTCTGAATAATCAATCTCAGATACCACCTCATCACCTTTTTCTTCACTTTCACCGTAATATACACGAAACCCTCTTGAGATAGGGTCGTTAGAAAATCTTGACATAGTCACCGTTTGGTCCATGGTTTTTCTTGGGTGTAACGCTTGATTTAGATATGGTGTTCTAGCACTTAGAAGACCTCCATCAGCATCAATCAACTCATCAATCTCACCCGTTTTAACATCCTTCAACTCCTTATCAATTTCTTTTTTTGTTGTTCTTTTCTTAGAGTTTAAAAATTTATTAATAATATTTTTAACATTTTTTGAATCCTTCTTTTTGAAATCCATCTTCTCATCAGTCTTTCTTGATTCTGTTAATGTGTCGGCTACAGAGTAATATAAAGAGATTTTGTCACCTTTATCCTTAAGGAAGAAGTAACAATTATTATTAAAGTATTCTTTATTAAAATTAATCATGTCTTTTTTCTCAATAAATACTTCGTTTTAATGTATTTATCATAAAAAAAGATGCCGAGTCAAAATATAAATCAATACGTGTATCCTAATCTGTTTCCTAAACTTGCTTTGGAAACAAACGATATGTCTTTAACATCGGATGAGTTAGGTTTTAATCAAGAGGTTGTATTTTCACCTTACTTGATTGCACAGACCTATGGTAACCGACTTCCTTTTTATTTTGATATTAATAATAGTGCAACAACTCAAAATCTAAATTTAACTTATAAAAATTATAACGTTAATAATATTTTTGTCTCTCAGAACTACTATAACCCTGATAATATTGATTTAACCTGTCTTACAGGACAAAGTTCTTGTGATATAGGACTAACAGGTATTGATAACGGTTTAGTAACTCAAATGACAGGAGAAACAATCACATTTACTAATGGATTGTTACCAGATTTATTAAAATTTGACAGACTAAGTTTTGATAGAAGATTAAAATTATTTCAAGTAACGGGATATACCGAAAGTAACGTTAGGTTCTCAGGATTTGATAAAACTGTATTATATGAAGTAGTTAGTAAAACCGATTATACAGGTAAGTATCATGACTTATATGGTGGGTTTTATCAAGGATTTTATAAGTTATTTGGATATGATTATGAAATTTTCCCTGAAAGAATGAATAAGGGGTGGTCTGTTGAGATGATTTTAAAACCAAGATTATTTAATGAGTATTTTCCTAATACAGGTGAAACAACCTTAAATGTGATTTACCCTGGTAATAAAAACACTTTCTTTTATTTCGGAACTCGTGCGGAAAACAAATTCTATCACCATGCCGATGGTACTCCTGATTGTTTTACGGGTTATACAAGAGTTACTACTCCGTTAACAGGTTTAAGTACTTGTGCGTGTTGTAACAAAGAGATAACCGATAGTCGTTGTATATACGTTTACCCACCAAGGTCAGTAGATGGAAAACATGACCCACATATTAATTATGGATGTAGTTTATGTGGTGGTGATAAAACAAAAAGTTTAACGTGTGGTTGTAATTGTGGTGATTATGGATGTGAAACTTGTGGATGGGAATGTCAAACTCACGACTGTCCTCCTGAACCAACACCGACACCCACACCAACTCCAAGTCCTACACCAACAAGTAATGGTTGTATAGTAGTACCTACTTGTACTCCAACATGTACTGAGTGTACTACTTGTACGGATTGTATTGACTGTAAACCAAGTGGAACTACTTCAATTGAGGACACTTGTGAGAAAGACCCATTATACGATGGAATGTCAAATGCGATGTCATTTAGACTTTGTGGTGACCCAAAAAATCCACAGATTGGAGTTAAAGTTTTAAGGTTTACAGGTGATTGTGTAACTACAGGTTCTTGTTCAACAACAGGGGTTACGTATAATACAGGTTATACAGTTACAGAATATTGTACAACACCAATTTACCCAAGATGTCAAACTGAAAATCCTGCATGGTTAGAAGAGGAACATTGGTTCCAACTTGATGCGGTATGGGAAAGATATACGTGGTTAGATTTCTGTGATTTAAATTACAGAGGTGGTTTAGGTGATATAACAAAACAAGTTTATTTAGAATCATTAGCAAATAACACAACTTCATTAGTTACCGCACAATATACTCATTCAGGAACAACACCCGCAGAACAAATTGAACTTGTTAATTTAAATGAGAAATGGTTACTTGATGGACACTATAGAAAAGGTAGATTAAAGTTTTACATTAACGGTAAAATATTCCATACCATTGAAGACTTTGAAGAATTAATACCAAGAGCATTAAACACCGATAAAGAAAAACAAGTTGGAGTACCATTCAACGTATCTTGGGGTGGGGGAACTCAAGGTTTAAGAGAGAATTTAACATTCTCATCAATGACATTACCTTACGGTCCTTATATCCAAGACCCTGAATGTTTTCCAATCAATGATTTAACGGGAACAACATTTAATGGTTTACATACGAACATCCAAATTGAACAAAATTTCGCAGGTAACTTTGAAGGTGGGATTTCTCAATTCAGGATGTATGTGGAACCGTTATCATCACCTGAAGTCAAACACAACTTTAATTTATTAAAGAATACTTTTAGGATGTTTAATCCTGATTGCCCTGATTGTTCAACCAACATATGTTTAACAAATGATATAACATATGAAATTGTTGATAATTTAATAAACCCAGTCTTAGTTGATGGAGAACCCATTATCGTAGGATATAATCAATACTTACAATTTTAAAAATTATGTTAACAGGAAAAACAATTAACGAATTACCTCTTGGTATACCAACACCAAATAGTGTATACCCATTTTATGATAATGGGGTGACATATAAAGAAATTAAACCAGGTGTTTACACTTCATTAATAACAATGACAGGTGGAACAATTTTATCACCAACTGTGATGAGTAACACTTTAGGGTTTGAACCTGAGTGGGTTAAAGTTAGTAGTATATTGTCAGGGTTTAATTTTCCAACGATGGTTGATTATGATAAAATATTTTACACAATAACACCAAAATTAGATTTAAGAGCCACCTCAAATATGGAACAAGTTAGTATAGAAGGTGGATGTGAATTTATATTAGGTGGTTATATACCAAATAAAATTGATGAAACTTTTAATATTGGTTCAGGTTTTTTGTTTACTGAAATTAACGTTAAACCAAGTGTTAATGTTATTACACCTTTTGAGAATGGATTTTTAGTTGGTGGGTATTTTAATTTATATAGTGGCATTACTTCTGAGTCTATGATTTATTTAAATAATGATGGGTCAATAAATCAATCTTTTATTTCGGGGTTTAATGGTTATGTTAATTCAATTGTAATACAACCTGATGATAAAATATTAGTTGGAGGTGATTTTTCAACTTATAGTGGGCAAAATTATAATAGTATTGTTAGATTAAATACTGACGGTTCAATTGATGAAACTTTTAATGTAGGTGATGGGTTTAATAGTACTGTTTTTGTGATTACGGTACAATCAGACAATAAAATATTAGTTGGTGGGTATTTTAATTTATATAGTGGGCAAAATTATAATAGTATTGTTAGATTAAATACTGACGGTTCAATTGATGAAACTTTTAATGTAGGTGATGGGTTTAATCGTGAGGTTCATTCAATTGTGATACAACCTGATGATAAAATATTAGTTGGAGGTGATTTTTCAACTTATAGTGGGCAAAATTATAATAGTATTGTTAGATTAAATACGGACGGTTCAATTGATGAAACTTTTGTTATTGGGAATGGTTTTATTTCATATAGTGAAATCATCATAGGTAATGCTTTGGTTTCTAAAATAACAATAAACCCATCTGATGGTAAAATTTTAGTTGTAGGTAATTTTACGTCTTACAATGATATAAGTTGTAATAAGATAATTAAACTAAACCTTGATGGTTCCATTGATGAGGCATTTACAACTGATTATGAATTTAGATACCTTCTGAAAACAATTACAATACAAAATGATGGTAAAATTTTAGTTGGGGGAACTAATACAGTCAATAGATTAAACTCAAATGGAAGTATTGATGAAACTTTTAATGTAACGTTAGTAGGACTTCAAGGAGGTTTTGCGTTATCGTTTACCTCCAATCCATTGCAGTCAGTCCCACATGAACCTTCACTTTGTTCGGATATCGCCATACAATCAGATGGTAAAATTATTTTATCGGGTCAGTTTTCATCTGTAAATGAGATAAACAAAAATAATATTTGTAGAATTGAGAACTCAAGTGATGGTGTTATTGATTTCCAAATTAAATTATTAAACGGACAAGAATTTACAAAAGTTCCGTTTGAAATTAGAAACTACACACCGATTCCATTAAATTATCCTGTGTTAGATTCTAAATTAGGAAGAATTCATATTCCTGATAGTAGAGACCATAATTACCTAATTGAAAATAAATTATCTCTATCAAAGGCAACAATAACATCTAAAAATTGGGATGATAATGTATGGTGGGGAGACCAAGGACAAACACCAATGTGTGTTGGTTATGCTTGGGCTCATTGGATTGAGGATGGACCTGTTCTTCACAATTCAAAAACACATCCTGTAGTATCACCTGTAACAATTTATAAAGAAGCTCAAAAGGTTGACGAATGGGTAGGTGAAAATTACGATGGTACTTCCGTAAGAGGTGGTGCAAAATATTTAAAAACAACAAATAGAATATCATCGTATCTATGGACATTTGATATTAACGTAATGATTAATACAGTATTAACTGTAGGACCTGTTGTTGTGGGAACGAATTGGTATACAAATATGTTTTACCCTGACCGTAATGGTTTAATCAAAATTGGAGGTAATATCGCAGGTGGTCACGCTTACGAAATTAATGGTGTTGACACAGTTAAGCAACTATTTAGAATAAAGAACAGTTGGGGAAGAAGTTGGGGACAACAAGGTCGTGTATACATTTCATTTGCGGATATGAAAAGATTAATTAACGAAAACGGTGAAGTATGTTTGGCCGTAGAAAATAGATTTTAAAAATGAGTCAAAGTATTATTATACGAAGTATTAATTATGATGGTGAAATGGCCAATCTTATCTTTAACCCAAGTGGTGAAGATACCGTTTTTAATTTAGGTGACCATATATTACCATTTGAATTCACTCCTTCGTTATTTGACATACCCAACGAAGTTTATGGTATATATACAATTTTAATATTAGGTTCTGACTGCCCAAACATTTTAAATGTCCCAAGACCAACACCGACTCCGACACCAACTCAAACAGTTACAAAAACTCCAACATCAACAGTTACTCCTACAATTACACCAACACCAACATATGACCCTTGTAAAGTTCCGTCTCCTACACCAACTTCAACACCTACCTCAACACCTACAAAAACCCCAACAGTGACACCATCAGTAACACCGTCACTTAATCCTTGTATCACTCCAAGTAATACTTCAACAAAAACCCCTACACCAACAAAAACACCAACAAATACTCCTACAACAACAAAAACATCAACACCAAGTGTAACACCAACAAATACAATTACCCCAACCTCATCAATAACACCAAGTGTTACCTTAACACCTGAATTATCACCAACCCCAACAAATACAATAACTCCAACATCTCAGATATATTCTTATAATGTTAATGGATATAGTTGTGGAGAACCTTGTAGTTTAATCGGAACATTTACCGTTAAATCACCAACACCTTTAACTATTGGGTATTTTTATAATAACCCTGAGAATAGGGCATATTCATTTGAAATTATTGAAGAAATATTTACGATAGGTTCGTATGATTTGACGGATGAACCTGGTTATTCGGATTGCGTATTGGCTTGTTATGGACCAACACCAACCCCTACACCAACAAATACTATTACACCAACTAATACTATATCACCTACAATTACACCAACGGTAACACCATCAACATCTCCATTGACATGTGACTTTACATATGAAATTATTTTTGTAACTAATACACCAACTCCAACACCAACAATTACACCTACAATATCATTAACTCCCACAATGACCCCAACTAATACAATTACACCAACTTTAACACCAACGGTTACTAATACAATTACACCAACTTTAACACCAACGGTTACTCCTACGGAATCATTAACACCAACACCAACAATAACCCTAACTCCGACAATAACTAATTTTGGTCCTTATTATACAGTAAGTGTTCATTTATGTTGTCAAGGAGGTGATTTAGGCCCAATTGCAGGTTATATGTCACTACCCACAACATATGTTAGTAGTGAGGCATGTTATATTGTGGTCGGAACTGATGGGTACTGTTACCAAGTAGGACTTCAGCTCACATCAGCAACACCTAATATAATTTGGGATTCAGGTAAACAAGTCTTTAATTGTAATGATGGTGGGTCTTGTGGTGATTGTCAAACTATGTATTCACAACCTGTTTGTCCTACGCCAACTCCAACACCTACAATTACACCTACTATTACACCAACTAACACCAACTAATACAGTTACACCAACAAAAACCTCAACACCAACACCAACAGTAACACCGACTGACACAGGAAGTTATCTATTACAAGCAAATGGGTTCTTTGTTTTACAGGCGGATGGGTCAAAGATTATAATAACTTAAACTATTTATAAAATAAAAATACAATGCCAAATTTACCGATATCGTCATTACCCGAATTAACCGCGAACTCTGAGTTTGCCGTTGAGTATTCAGGAACCACTTATAAAATAAAACAAAAGACATTATCACCGTTACCAACAGTGTATGGTATATATTAAATAAGGTTTATTAATGAGTTCAGTTTTACAAATATTATCAGTTAACTACGATGGTCAATCTGCGGACATAACCTTCTACCCATGTTCGGGTGGGATTATTAATATCGGAACCGTCACTTTACCTTACGACTATTATAATGATGATTTTAGAGGTTTATATTCAATATACATAACCAATTACGATAAGACTTGTGAGGTTGATGTACCATGTACAACAACACTATATATAACTGATGAATCAGGAAACAGACTTATTTCTGAAAATGGGTTCTTCATAATCGTAGAATAAAGTATTTATAAATAAAAAAAGAAAATGCCAAATATTAAAATATCGCAACTTCCATATGTTGGTAAAACGGGTTATACCTCTAACGACATAGTTCCTTTTGTTAGTTACATAAATCCAACAGGAGATACAAGTGAAACTAAAATAGATGATTTAAAAGATTATGTCTTAGATAATTCATTTGTTCAAAACATAATTAAAGTAGGTAAAGGAGGTAATATTCATTTTACATCTTTATACGATGCAATTGAGTCAATTACAGGTTCATCATCAACTAATAGATTTGTAATAGAAGTAGGTCCTGGAATATATGTTGAACCACCAATTGACGTATCAAACAAACCGTATGTTAGTATCGTTGGTTCGGATATTAATTCTGTTGTTATATTACCAAATAACCCATCAAACACTATTGTTAAATTAGGTAATATGGGACATATATCGTTTTTAACAATTAGTGGGGCAACCTCAGGTGTTGGTATTTTGTGTGAGGATTTAGATGGGTTTGCAATAGCTCATAAAATATCAATGTATGATAATGACATTCAAATTAATGTTGTATCCACAATTGCAAACACACAATTTTATGGTGAGTATATTGACTTAAATGGTTTGTACACTTACGGAGTTTATGTTAAGTCTAACAACCCTACTTATACTGCATTAACATCATTAGAAAACCATTTTAATTTTCCAACAGGTTCGGCAACAATAGCAAATTTTTGCCAAGGTAGTGGGTCTCAATTGACTTTTAACGGTGGTGATTGTGTTGGTATTAATACACCAGGTTCAATTGCTTTCAGGTCAGAAGATTACGCAAATTTATTAATTTCAAGTGTTGGAATAAGGGGATGGGATATTGGAATTGATTTTCCAAATATAGGAGGACCTTGTTATTTTGACATTGATGGAGCAACCATTTTTAATTCAAACAGTTATGATTTAAAAGTTGATAATACTTTAACTGTTGGAACAATACAAGGAAGTTTAGGTCAACAATACATTAGTAATAATTCTGAGTCTGTATATTGGGATTTTTTAGATAATACTAATGGTGAATTAGAAATTACAAGAAAACTTTCGGTAACGTTTAAAGACGGAACACATACCGATTTATCAACTTTACTATTTGAGGGTAATACTATGGGTGTTCTTGAGGGTGGTGTTATTACAATAGTAAGTGGACTTACTTTTAGTATTTCCGAAGGATATGGTTATTTGGAAAGTATTACCAATAATAGTGTTATTAAAAGATACGATTGGTTAGATACTCAACACACATTATTACCAAATCAAAACCAATACATTTATATTAATAACAACGGAATTTTATCTAACTCAGGTACAAGACCAAATTCAATTTACAACATAGTACTTGGTAGAGTTGTTACAAATTCTACTGATATAATAATAATTGACTCAAGTCCGTTAAATGCGTCTCATACTTCTAACTTATATGGTAATTTATTTAGAAACGCGTTAGGACCAATCTATGATTCAGGTTCAATTGTAACTGAAAATGTTACACCTTACCATTTAGACGTTACAAGTGGGGATTATTACTACTCAACAAATGAATACTTACCAAGTGGAGGAACCGACATTACATTTACAATGTATTATGGTGATGGAACTACAGGTTGGACAACCTCAGCAACAACTGAAGTTGTTAATGGATGGGATGATGGTAGCGGAACTATTGCTCCATTAACATTATCAGCATTTACAAAACATACATTATATGTTGTTGGTGAAGGAGTTAATGAACAATACTTTTTGGTTTTAGGTCAAACCCAATACCCAACATTAATTCAAACTGAAGACGCTTTATTACCAATCCCACCACCTTATTTTGATGATTCGGTAACTCAGATTGCGAGTATCTACATACAACAAGGTTCTGTAAATATTATTGGAATTGAAGATATCAGACCTGTTATTGGATTTAAAGCTGGAGGAGTTAACGCATCTTCATTACATGGTAACTTATTAGGATTAAATGCTGATGACCACACACAATATCTTTTAGTTGACGGCTCAAGAGCAATGGAAGGTGATATTAACATGGGAGGTAATGACATCTATAGTGCTAACACAGTTACGACTAACACCATTTCCGCAACAACTTACAGTAATTTACCTGTTGACCCTGACACATATGTTACAGGATTCACATACGGTAGTAATGTTTTTACAATAAAACAAAATAATGGTCAATCTGACTTAACTGCGGTAATTAACAGTGTAACAGGTTGGACCGTAAATGGAAATTTAACTGTTACAGGTACTACATCAGTACAAGGTTTAACCGCAACAACAATATCAGCAACAACTTACAGTAATTTACCTGTTGACCCTGACACATATACAACAGGTTACACATATAGTAACAACACTTTTACAATTAAACAAAATAATGGGCAACCTAATTTAACTACAACTATTGATTCTGTAACAGGAATGACAGTCAATGGAAATTTAACTGTAACAGGTAATACTTCAATCAATGCAGTTACCGCAACAACAATAAATTCGGGTACTGTAACCGTTACTAATACTTCAGGTACACCAAGTCAAGCGGCGTCGTTTGATTCGACAGGTAAATTAGTTGCGGGGTTAGGACAAACAACCTTTACCGCCTTTGGGTCTGCAACATTAAGTGTTACAAGTGCGGTTACAACATTTACTGTTTTACCTGGGGTAACTCAAACAATTACAGTCCCTGAAAATTGTAAATTACTTATAACTGCCAATGGGGGTATGAACACTACATCCACCACCACAACCTCTATTGCGGTGGTAGATATAGCAATATTTATTGACGGGGCTTATCCAACAAATGGTGGATATATAAAAATAGGTGCTCATAACCCATCGTCTACCGCAGTAAATAATACAGGACTACCTTGGTCAATAACAACAATACAAAATTTATCGGCAGGTTCTCATACAATAGATGTTAGGGCAGTTTATTCAAACGGGAGCACATCTTCAGTATCAGGTAGTAATACAACGGCAAGACAAGGTGGGTTATATATAACAATAATTAAAAATTAAAAATATGAATAATAATTGGGAATATCTTAATATCGAATTAATTTACAATAATGAAATTATAAATGTTAATTCAATACCTAAAATAGTCTTCGGATTGGGAAGTGAACAAGATTTAGAATCAACCCTAAACAAAATATTTGGTAATATGATTGCCGAAACATTAAGATTAGGTGACCCAACAATACCTAACAATTGTTCTGTTTGGGAATCGGTTAATATATATCTTTCATATAATGAAGAGAGAATAAATGTGGTTAATAAAACCAAAACAGAAATGGGTCAATATCCTTCATATGGTGAAGGTATTCTTATTGTTTTTAATACTATAACTCAACCCTAATTGATTGTTTTATTTAGGGTTATAAAACTTCATTTATTTTAATAAATAACAATGATTGAGATAACAGGTGCGACAGGTACAGGACCATATGATATTTATGTATGTGACATTACGTTAACGTACTGTTATCTTGTTGCAACTTCAATTTCAATACCCCCAACATATTACGTAACAATTCCTCCTGAACTTGAAGGAGTTACTCAAGTTGCGGTTCAATTAATAGACTCCTTAGGATGCCCCTGTGTCCAAGTATGTGATTGTCCAATACCTTCAGTTACTCCGACTTTAACTCCTACTGTAACACCAACAATGATTGTTGAGTGTAATTGTATTTCATTTGAGAATACTTTATCAGACCCTCAGGATTTTACTTATACAGACTGTATTGGTGAAATAATTACAGGATTTGTTGATGGTTATACAACATTATATGTTTGTGGTAAATTACCGAGTACAACAAGTGAATATGTTTTTATAACAATTTCATCATTTTGTATTGATGGTTCTTGTCCCCCACCAACACCGACACCAACACCAACTAACACACCAACTAATAGTTTACCTCCGATTGCAGGTATTTTTGAAGATTGTTGTGACCCACTAAACGTGATGGCAATTATTAATTTCCCGTTTTCGTTTTACCCTTTATCAGGAAGTTACTACGTTGAAAGTTCAGGATTCATGGGTTGTGTTAATTTATTACCTGACACATCATACAGTGGTGTATATACCTATATTAACGCAACAACATTTATTGATTGTCCTGATTGTTTATTATTATATCCATGTATTGACCCAAGTCCAACACCTACCCCTACAATTACTCCGACTGAAACAATGACCCCAACGCCAACATTAACTGCTACCATTACACCGACTATTACCCCAACTAACACTATTACACCAACAAATACAATCACACCAACCGCATCTATTACACCATCAGTTTCTATTACCCCAACCGCATCTATTACACCATCAGTTTCTATTACTCCAACTGTTTCTATTACTCCAACTGTTTCTATTACTCCAACTAATACTGTCACCCCATCTGTTTCTATCACTCCAACGGTAACACCATCTGTTTCTATCACTCCAACGGTAACACCATCAGTATCAATTACACCAACAAGAACTGTCACACCAACAAGAACAGTCACACCAACTGTAACACCAAGTATCTCAGTATCACCAACAAGAACTGTCACACCGACCGTTACGCCATCAGTATCAATAACACCGACAAATACCATAACTCCAACAGTTACACCATCAGTATCAATAACACCGACAAATACTATAACTCCAACAGTTACCCAAACGCCAGGTGCAACATCAAGCCCAACACCAACTATAACTCCTACGGTAACCCCAAGTATTTCAGTATCTGTAACTCCTACTATAACTCCAACCGTTACTCCAAGTATTTCAGTATCTGTAACACCTACTATAACTCCTACGATAACTCCAAGTATTTCAGTATCGCCAACAAGAACTGTTACTCCAACCGTTACCCCAAGTATTTCAGTTTCTCCAACAAGAACTGTGACTCCTACGGTAACCCCAAGTATTTCAGTTTCTCCAACCGTTACTCCAAGTATTTCAGTATCCGTAACTCCAACAATTACTCCGACAATAACCCCAAGTATCTCAGTTTCTCCGACAAGAACAGTTACACCAACTGTGACACCAAGTATCTCGGTATCGCCAACAAGAACTGTAACACCAACAGTTACTCCAAGTATTTCAGTTTCTCCAACCATAACTGTAACACCAACTGTTACTCCTTCGGTGTCAATAACACCAACAAGAACCGCGACACCAACTATAACTCCAACCGTTACTCCAAGTATTTCAGTATCTGTAACACCTACTATAACTCCTACGATAACTCCAAGTATTTCAGTATCGCCAACAAGAACTGTTACTCCTACAGTAACACCAAGTATTTCAGTTTCTCCAACAAGAACAATAACTCCTACGGTAACCCCAAGTATTTCAGTTTCTGTTACACCAACAATTACCCCAACCGTCACACCAAGTATTTCAGTATCGCCAACAAGTACAGTAACTCCTACAGTAACACCAAGTATATCAGTTTCACCAACAAGAACAATAACACCTACAGTTACCCCAAGTATCTCAGTAACACCAACCAACACAATCACTCCAACTAATACAATTACGCCAAGTATCACACCAACTATAACTGTAACACCAACCAACACAATCACTCCAACTAATACTCAGACTCCGACAGTTACTAACACAATAACACCTACTAATACTGTAACTCCAAGTAATACAGGGACTCCAGGAGCATCCCCAACACCAACTAATACTCAGACAAGAACTCAAACCCCTACAGTTACACCTACTATTTCATTAACACCTACAAATACACAAACACCTACAAGAACTCAAACCCCTACTATTACACCTACTATTTCATTAACACCTACAAGAACGGTTACACCTACAATTACACCTACTGTAACACCTAGTACACCATATTCATTCTTCCTCACTAAAAACTGTTGTACTAATCTTGTTGACACTATCTATTTACCGACATCATCCGTAATAGGTTCAGTTTTTATTGATACTTCAGGAGTTTGTCAACAAATAACATCAATCGGAGGAACAGTTGCAACTGTTATTTGGAACGGAGGGGTTTCTTATGCAACATGTGTCTCGTGTACAGGGGTGAACGTGTGTCCTACCCCAACACCTACCCCAACAAAAACTACAACTCCTACACCAACCCCAACAAAAACTACAACTCCTACACCAACACCAACGGCAACCGCAACTTGTATAACATATACTATAACTTCAGGTACTTTAGGAGCAAGAGTTTCATTTAATGGTTGTTGTCGTAACTCAGGAGAAACAAGTTTAATATTGCCAGCATCAACAGGATTTCAAAAATGTTCAACAACTCTACCTGTTGTAACTAATGGTACCGCAACAATTACATCGGGAGGAGCTTGTCCTTCTTGCGATGATGCTATTGTTACAATTAATTACAGAACATCAAATGGTGGTTTTACAACTAATCAAACAGGAACTTTAAGTTACACATTGAACGGTGGTTCCCCCGTAACATTATCCACAACAATTGCATCAAACCATGGTACTCTTTATGTTGGAGTACCTCCAAATATTTCTTGTAATTATGGTGACATTTTAGTCTTTAACTTTGTGGCAAATACGGGAGGAAATAACTCTTGGGGTCAAGGTAATTCAGGTCCTTATAATAACATTGGTTGTTTTGGAAACACATACACATATAATGTACTATCAACAGGAGCAATCTCTTTATATTTCAATATCACATCCCTAAATACGATATGGGGGTCAACTTGTTAATTTAACAAATCTATTTATTTTAGGTAAATTCTCATTATTTTTTCCATAAAAAGAAATATGAAAATTTTTGTTCAGATTGCATCTTATAGAGACCCGCAATTAATTCCAACAATCAAAAATATGTTTGAGAACGCCAAAAAACCTAAAAATTTGGTGTTAAGTATTTGTAGACAATATCATCCTGAGGATGGTTTTGATAACCTTGATGAATATAAAAATAATAATCAGTTTAGAATTATTGATGTTTTATATTCAGAATCAAAAGGTGTATGTTGGGCAAGAAATTTAACTCAACAACAATATAGTGGTGAGACTTACACTTTACAGATAGATTCACACATGAGATTTGAAAAGAATTGGGATGATACTCTAATCAAAATGGTTAAACAACTACAGAAGAAAGGATTCCCTAAACCATTATTAACAGGGTATGTATCATCATTTGACCCTGACAATGACCCTCAAGGAAGAGTACAAGAACCATGGAGAATGGGGTTTGATAGATTTATCCCTGAAGGTGCAGTTTTCTTCTTACCTGAAACAATTCCTGGATGGAAAGAAATGAAAGAACCTGTGACCGCAAGATTCTACTCCGCTCACTTTGGATTCACAATAGGTAAGTTTAGTGAGGAGGTCCAACACGACCCTGAGTTCTATTTCCATGGAGAAGAGATTTCAATCGCTGCAAGAGCTTATACACATGGGTATGATTTATTCCACCCTCATAGAGTTGTGATTTGGCATGAATATACTCGTAAAGGAAGAACCAAACAATGGGATGATGATAAAGAATGGGTTAAGAAAAATGATGTTTCCCACTCTAAAAACAGACAACTATTCGGAATGGATGGTGAAGAGGTTACATTAGACTTTGGTAAATATGGTTTTGGAACTGAAAGAACTTTAAAAGAATATGAAATATATTCAGGTTTAAGATTTTCAAGAAGAGCGGTTCAACAATACACATTAGATAAGCAATATCCACCTAACCCTCAAATATTTGAAACCGAGGAAGAATGGGAAAGTAGTTTTGCAAGTATATTCAAACATTGTATTGATATTGGGTTCCATCAGGTTCCTGAAAAAGATTATGAGTTTTGGGTTGTCGCTTTCCATGACGAAAAAGACGAAACTCTTTTTAGAAAAGATGCTGATATAAGTGAAATTAATAGAATGATGACCGACCCTGACGGATACTGTAAAGTATGGAGGGATTTCCAAACGGCACATAAACCAAAATATTGGGTCGTATGGCCTTATAGTACATCAAAAGGTTGGTGTGAAAGATTAATAGGAAATTTATAAATATGAAAATGCCAATTAGTGAAATATTAGATAGATATTCTATTGCGATATTAAAAAGAGAAAGAGCCGACGCTGAAAACTCTAAAGAAATTAATGATTTACAATCAGAGATTGATAAGTATTCCGAAGAACATTATGAGTTCATTAACCAAAAAATTAAAGATTTAATTGAGGTTAATGGTAATATTTGGGATTTAGAATCCGATATCCGTAAAGGTAAGGAAGGTGAATTAGGTTTAGAGGAAGTTGGTCGTAGAGCCATAAAAATACGAGAATTTAATAAAGTTAGAATCACTTACAAAAATAATGTTGTTGATTATTTTGGGGAGGGGTATAAAGATATTAAAATGAATCATGTAAGTAGTGATGATAAATAAAATTGTAGTAACATTAACAACCGTCCCTGAAAGACTATCTTATCTTGTTGAGGATGGGTTTAAATTAGTGGTCCAATCAATCTGTGAACAAAATCATAACAACTATGAAGTTCATTTAAATCTACCTAACGTTTATTCTGTAACAGGGGAGTTTTATTTAATACCCGAGTGGTTAGATGAATTCCAAGGTAAATACGGACACTTAAAAATATTTAGGACTGAAGATATGGGTCCACCAACCAAAGTTATACCAACCATACTTAGAGAAATACCAGATACTTTATTAATTGTTGTTGATGATGATTTAGTTTATCATCCCGATATGATTAACGAACATATAAAATATCATGAAGAACTACCAAATTCAGTTATGTTGTATGATGGTAGAGGTTTAATTGGTGATAGATTTAATGATTTAAGAGATTCATGGATTATTTGTGTAACCAAACCTACAAGAATTAGTGGATTGTTACAACATTATAAATCGGCGTCGTATTTTGTGAGGTATTTTGAACAGGACTTCTATAATGATTTTGTTGGTAAAACAAAATCTGATGATATTCTTATGACTTATTATTTCTTATTTAAAAAAATAAAAATGTATGTTATACCATATGAAAAAGATAACGATAAATTGTTAACCTACGACAATTGGTACAACTTCCAAGGAGTTACTACATTCCCTGTTACAAGACATTCTAATAGTCTCGGAAACACAGGTTGTAACCATCCAAAAATATTAGAATTAGAAACTAAATTTTTCATACCTGAAGAATTTAAGTTTATAGATAAATTACCTTTAGATTAAAAAATGGAATATTTTGAAAAAGTAAAATTATGGGACGATGAACATTGTGAAAAACATGTTTGGAACCTTGCTAATAATATGAAAGAATTATTACAATCAAAAAACATAAATGAATTACATTATCTTGACATTGGGGCTAATGTGGGTAAGGTATATGATTTAATGAGTAACGGTTATACTGTTAAAAAAGTATGGATGTATGAAGCGAGTCCGATACTTTTTGATTACTTAAAAATTAAGTATACTAATGATGAACGAGTCGTAATAAATAATATTGCAATCTCTGATTCTGAAGGCGAAGTTAATTTTGACGAATCCTCAATTATACATCAAATTGAAACTAACTCTCCTGATTTAAATTTTGGGTTGTCTAAGATAGGTAATTCACCCGCACAAACTAAAGTAAAATCTAATAAGTTAAGTAATCTTATAAGTGGCAATAATGAAATTTTAGATAATGTAACTTTTATTAAAATTGACACTGAAAACGTTGACTTTAATATTTTAAATGATTTAGTAACAATAATTGATAAATTTAAAACAAAACCAATTATTGAGTTTGAGGTTAATTACCACATGGGACCAATAACTAAAGAAATTGCACAATCTATATTAAATAAGTTCTCAAACATAGGATACAAAGAATTGAAATTAGAGGATTGTTGGGGTGACGGAATTTTAATACCTGAATAATATGATAGAAGAAATTTTAAAAATTGCTAAAGAGTTTAATCAAATCCCTAAGAAATATTGGGAAACGATTAGTTTAACAGGACCTCAACATGACTTTGAGAGAAGTAAGCCAGGACCTTACCTAAAAAAGTCGGCAGAAATTGCTAGATTATTAGGAATGAAAACTGTGGTTGAGATTGGTGCGACAAGATTCGCATTATCTCAAAAATGTTTGGATTATTATAATTCAGATATGAATCCATTTGTCTCCCCACCATGTTGTGCCGATGGTCACGGAGGGATTATTTGGACTATTGAAGGTTTTGATGTTTACTCCTGTGACATAGACCCTAATTGTAGAACACAGGCAGAATGGTCATTTGGTAATATTAACCAACCATTTCCTGATAATTTACATTTACATATTCCTGAAGATGGGATTGAGTTTCTAAGAAACTTTGATAAAAAAATTGACGTGTTATTTTTAGATGGTTGGGACACAGGGACTCACGAATATCGTGAAAAACACCTTGAGTCATTTGAGGTCGCTAAAGATAAATTATCTGAGACCCATTTAATATTGATTGATGATACGGATTTCAATATTGACGGGGAAGGTAAAGATGCTTTCTTATCCCCACATTTATTATCGTTAGGTTATATTTTATTATTTGACGGAAGACAAAAATTATACATTAATAAAATTTAAGATATGTTAACATTAGTAACAGGTTTATGGGACTTAGGAAGAGGTGAACTAACTGAAGGTTGGTCAAGGTCGTATGAAAATCATTATTTGACTAAATTTAGTGAATTACTAAAGACGGAGAATAACCTCATCATTTTTGGAGATTCCGAATTAGAAAAATTTGTGTGGGAGAGAAGAGATGATTCAAATACTCAGTTCATTAATAGAAGTTTAGATTGGTTTAAAAATAATGAATTTTATAACAACATTCAAAAAATTAGAACTAACCCTAATTGGTTTAATCAAGTTGGGTGGTTAAAAGAATCCACGCAAGCAAGGTTAGAAATGTACAATCCACTTGTTATGTGTAAAATGTTTTTATTACATGATGCAAAAATCTTAGATAAATTCAATTCTGAGTATATGTTTTGGATTGACGCAGGATTAACTAATACTGTTAGTTCGGGATATTTTACTCATGATAAAGTAATTGATAAATTACCTAACTTAATTAATAAATTTACATTTATTACATTTCCTTATGAAACAACTTCCGAAATACATGGGTTTGAATTTAATAAAATATGTGAGTTTGCGGGTGACGTAGTTAATAAAGTTGCCAGAGGAGGATTTTTTGGAGGACCTAAAGAAACCATAACCGAAACTAATAATTTGTATTATCAATTACTTTCAACAACATTATCAAGTGGATATATGGGAACTGAAGAAAGTATCTTCAGTATTATGTTATACAAATACCCAATGTTATTTGATTATTCAGAGATTGAAGGTAATGGTTTGATATGGTTATTTTTTGAAAACATTAAGAACGGTGATATAAAACTTAAAAATGAGAAGTCAGGTAATGAGATTGTTAAGGTTACCAACATGAGTAAAGTCGGGTTGTATGTCATCGGATTCAATAGTCCTAAACAATTTGAGACCTTATTATTCTCAATGAAAAAGTACGATTCAAATTTCTTAGACAAACCTAAAAAATATTTGTTAGATAACTCAACAGACCTTTCAACTACTGATAGATATCTTGAACTTTGTAAGGAATATAATTTTGAACATATTAAAAAAGATAACTTGGGTATTTGTGGGGGAAGACAATTTATTGCGGAACACTTTGATAAAACAGATTTAGAATATATGTTCTTTTTTGAGGATGATATGTTCTTCTACCCAAAACAAGGAGATGTTTGTAGAAACGGATTTAACCGATATGTTGACAACCTATATACCAAATCCCTCTCAATTATTAATAAAGAAGAGTTGGATTTTATTAAACTCAACTTCACAGAATTTTATGGGGATAACTCAACTCAGTGGAGTTGGTATAATGTACCCCAAGTTGTTAGGGAGGTGATATGGCCAAATAATAAAAAATTACCTGTACAAGGATTAGACCCGAATGCTCCGAGAACAAAATTTGAATCCATTAAAACTCATAATGGGATACCATACTCAACAGGTGAGATTTATTATTGTAACTGGCCTCAGATAGTTTCAAAAGAAGGTAATCGTAAAATGTTTTTAGAAACAACATGGGGACACCCTTTTGAACAGACGTGGATGAGTCACATCTTCCAAGAAACTGTGAAAGGTAAAATTAAATCAGGAATACTTTTATTAACACCAACAGAACACGATAGGTTTGATTTTTATGATGGTTCTTTAAGAAAAGAAAGTTAATTCGTTTATTTTATGTAATTCAAACTATTTATTATTAAAAATAATAGATGGAGTTTTATATCAAAAAAAACGCAACCCTACCCATAATTAAATTACAGGTTGTTAAAGACGGAAGAAGTGACTACAACAATTTCATGGACTTGATTGAGGTGTCAGCACTATTCTTTTCTATGGTTGACGTTGAGACGGGCGTACCAAAGATAACTTCTCGTCCTGCAGGTTTTGTGGAGAAAACTTTCATAGAGCCAAATGCAACACCTGAATACTACATTTATTATCAATTTACAAATAGAGACACAAGTAAAGTCGGTAGATTTGAAGGTCAGTTTATGTTAAGAAGTGATGATGGTACTTTAATTTTACCAATCAGAGAAAAACTTTATATTAACGTACAAGATTCATTTATTGCTGACGATTTAGATTATGAAACTTGTTATTCTTCTGAATTCCCTTGTTGTGTTAACGGACCAATCCTTTAATTTTCAAAATCGTTTGATTTAATCACACCAACTCATTATACTTATAAAGGTAAGGTAAACCCCATTCTGTATGGGAGCTAATAAACCAACTAAAATAATTTATAATGATAAGTCAAGAAGAAATTAAATCCTTCCTTGAAGGTGGTGACCCAGAGGAGTTCATCGTAGCAATTGAGTTTGATTACGCATCCAATTGTATTTTTAAAATCAAAGAAATTCCTGGTAAAGGTAAAGAAATTAGAAAAGACACATTCACCCCATTCGCTTGGGTTGGTGATTTACGTGGATTAAATTTCTATCAATCATCGAAAGGTGCTCAAAAAGAAGCCATGAGCAAACATGGTATTATGATTGAGAAATTAGAAACTGATGGTAATGAAAGATTAGACCAAGGTCTTAATTACATGGTTAAATCCTTAAAGGGTTACCGAGAATTAATCCAATTTTTCAGAGATGGTGGAGTAGACCCATGGGGTGAAAGAACCAAAGACAAAATATTAATTCTACCTCCTGTAGAACAATACTTAATCCAAAAAGAAAAACGACTATTCAAAGGATATGAAGAATATAATGATATCACGAGATTAGGATTCGACTTAGAGACGACCGCGTTAGAACCAAAAGACGGTCGTATATTCATGATTGGAATCAAAACAAATAAAGGTTACAAAAAAGTAATTGAGTGTTCAACACCTGAAGAAGAACGAAGAGGTTTAGTTGAATTCTTTGAAATTATTAATGAAATTAAACCAAGTATTATTGGTGGGTATAACTCATTTAACTTTGACTGGTATTGGATTTTTGAAAGATGTAGAGCATTGAATCTTGATATTAAGAAGATATGTAAAACATTGAATCCTAAGATTAATATCAAGCAAAGTGAGAACATGTTAAAACTAGCCAACGAGGTTGAGAGATACAATCAGGTCGGTATGTGGGGATATAATATCATAGATATCATTCACTCAGTTAGACGAGCCCAAGCAATCAATTCAAGTATTAAGTCAGCGGGTTTGAAATATATAACTCAATACATCAATGCTGAAGCGAATGACCGTGTATATATTGACCATGATAAGATTGGTTCAATGTATGCCGAGAAAGATGAGTATTGGTTAAACATTCAAAATGGTAAATACAAAAAGGCAAACAACCCTGAGTTTGACAATTTAGACACCCGTTTTCCTGGTACTTATATTAAGACCACAGGTGATGACATTGTGGAGCGTTATCTTGATGATGACTTGGAGGAAACGTTATTGGTGGATGATGAATTCAACCAAGGAACGTTTCTATTAGCATCCATGATTCCAACTACTTATGAGAGAGTTTCTACAATGGGGACCGCAACACTATGGAAGATGTTGATGTTAGCGTGGTCATACAAATACAAATTAGCAATCCCTAAGAAAAACGAAAAGACAGAATTTGTTGGTGGATTATCAAGATTACTTAAAGTAGGATACTCAAGAAATGTATTAAAACTTGACTACTCTTCACTATACCCATCAATTCAATTGGTACATGATGTATTCCCTGAATGTGATATCCGAGGTGCGATGAAAGGAATGTTATCTTATTTCCGTAACGCTCGTATCATGTATAAAAACTTAGCATCAGAATGGTATGATAAAGATAAAAAGAAATCATTATCGTATGACCGTAAACAGTTACCAATTAAGATTTTCATCAACTCCATGTTTGGAGCGTTATCAGCACCGCAAGTATTTGCGTGGGGTGACATGTATATGGGAGAACAAATTACTTGTACAGGTAGACAATATCTTCGTCAGATGATTAGATTCTTTATGAAGAAGGGTTATACACCTCTTGTAATGGATACCGATGGTGTCAACTTCTCAAAACCTGAGGGTTGGGAAAATAGACGATATATTGGTAAAGGTTTGAATTGGAAAGTTAAAGAGGGTAAGGAATATACAGGTGATGACGCTGACGTTGCGGAGTTCAATGACATGTTCATGAGAGGTGAAATGGCGTTAGATACCGATGGAACATGGCCATCATGTATTAACTTGGCTCGTAAGAACTATGCGGTTATGGAAGCCAGCGGGAAGATTAAGTTAACGGGTAATACAATTAAATCTAAAAAACTTCCGTTGTATATTGAGGATTTCTTAGATAAGGGAGTTAAACAATTACTTGAGGGTAAAGGACAGGAATTTGTTGAATGGTATTATGAGTATGTCAATAAGATTTACGACCAACAAATCCCACTTATGAAGATTGCTCAAAGAGCTAAAGTAAAACTCTCAATGGAGGATTATATTAAACGTTCTACTCAAAAGACAAAGTCAGGTGGTGCGATGAGTATGATGGCTCATATGGAATTGGCTGCAAAGAATAAATTAAATGTTAGTTTAGGTGATGTTATTTATTATGTTAATAACGGAACCAAAGCATCACAAGGTGATGTACAAAAAGTGAATAAACTTAAGAGGGGTTGGAGTTCAGAACAATTACAATACTATTTTTCAGACCATGGAAAATACCCTGAAGATTCTATGACATCAATGGTTCAGATTAATTGTTATATATTGGACCCATCAGAGATTGAGAATAATCCTGATATGAAAGGTGAATACAATGTCGCAAGAGCCATTACAACTTTCAACAAACGTATTGAACCTTTATTGGTTGTTTTTAATAAAGAAATTAGAGATGAACTGTTGGTTACTAATCCTGAAGATAGAAGTTTCTTTACTAAAGTACAATGTGAGTTGATTAATGGAGTTCCATTTGATGAAAGTGGTCAAGATAATTTAGAAGAAGTATTGGCACTTTCTGAGGGAGAAGTTAAATATTGGGATAAACGAGGAATTGACCCTAACTACATATATGAATTAGCGTCTGATGGATGGGAAGAGTTTGTTTAATCAAACTTTATCCCATCTGATGAGGTGATTAACCAAGTGTCCTCAACAAATTGTAAATGGATACAAGCTCCCTTTTCTAAGTGGAGCTCGTCCCATTCATCATCAATTTTATTAACGTCAGGTTTGATTATTGTTTTAGTTAAAGATTTTACAAGAACAAAAATATTTTTAGTAGAATCTAAAATAATATCAGAATTCTCAGGGTCTCTAACAACAATGAATATTTCTTCATTAAGTTTTTCTTCTTTAGGTTGGGGTATAACTTGATTATCAACCACAACAACAGTTGGGTTCATTCTTGTTTGATACCTTACGATATTTTTTCTTGGTGTAAAATCAACTGTTCTCATTAGATTACATATATTTGTCTCGGCATTGCCGTGAATTTCTTTTGTTTGTTTAGGTTTTCAGCAAGTAACGCCTCCCTTTCCATAACCTTTTCAGGTTTTAATCTTGTTAGACGACCTTCAGCTCCGATTAGTTCCTCAATTAATTTAGTTTTTTCATCTTTCGCTTCAGTTGCTAATGATTGATAGTCCATGGTTAATTCACTGTCAGGTGTTTTGATATTACCACTAAATTTACCTCTAACTCTTGATAAGGATTCTTTAGCATATGCAAAGAACCATCTACGAATCCAAATTTGTGATGGGTTATTTAAATCAACCCATGAGATTTTCTCAAATGGCACATCGGAAGGTAATTTAATAATGTCAGGATTGTCCTTTAAACATTTATCTCTGTCGGCACCATCAACTTCATAATAGTGATACCAAACTCTACCTTTTGTCATTGTCCCATTACCAAAATCAAATTTACCGCCAGGTGTATTCATTAAATGTATCGCTTTCTTACCTTCAGGTAACGCGGTAATTTTATAAGTTAAATCACCTGCGATGATACGTCTTTGAATATTAATTTCTTGCATTCTTAATAACATGTCAAAAGCGGGCATCATAAAATATCCACCTGCCATACCACCACCTTGAGCGAGTCCTCCTCCACCACCAAGTCCTCCTCCGACACCTAACGCCCCGAAAGACCATGGGTCAAACATGATGTTATTTAATTCTGCGGGTGTGAACCATAATAGTTCATTAATTTCTCTACCTGCAGGGATTTCATATGATTGTTGATTTCTAACTAATTGGATATAGTCTTTCTTTAGAACCGAATCACCACCCGCTTGTAAACCAACAATTTTGGAGTACGCGTAAGTGTATCGTTCTTCATAAGTCAAACTTTTGGTTATGAAGGCTTTAGATAAAGATTGTGTATCTAAATTAAGATTATAAAGAGAGGTCCATTGTGATTCAATTAACCAATCTTGTACGTATTGGGAGTAGTCTTCAATAGATAACTCAAGTAGTGAATCCAACATCTCATCTTCAAGTTCGACACTTCTAAGAGGAGCTCCTAATAGGTGTCGTAATCTTGTGTAAAGTTGACTTCTTTCTGGTTCTGCGATAATTGACATGTTTTGTTTTTCTATATAAATATCAATTCAATGTATAAATTAAATCTTCTTCAGGGAAAACATATGACCCACCAACAATCTTAACGTTTTTATTATCAAAAATTAAGACCTCTTTATTTTTTCTTGAGAATACCATCCAAGATGTGTGATATTTTTTAACCTGTCCCGTATCCAATACAATTATGGTTCCTTTTTCTTTTTTAACACGACTAAATGGTTTTATTTGAGCAGTATATTCAACATTATCAACAGTTACCTTACAGTCAATACCCCCTAGCATATCTTCTTTGTTACCTAATTCACCAATTTGTTCAACATTATCATCACCAAATTTTTTTTTCATAACTTTGACAGTATAGTCTTCAGTTTCACTACCCATATCATGGGTAATACCTAAAGTCGCCATTAAATTTTGGAAAGTGCCTGACTCAGGTGTAAAAATTCTATCTTTATATTCGTTTAACTTCTTAACAAATTTTTTAGTTTCACTAATTTGTTCAAAAGGTTTTAAACCAATTATTTTTATTTCAGGCTGACCATAATGTTTTAACACTTTATTAATGTCAGTCAATAGAATGCAGAAACAAGTGTAGTTAGTATTAAGTTTGTTGATAACCGACCTACCAGTCCCCTCAAAATCGTATATACCCGACATTTGACCTTCACCATATTCATTAGCTTTATAAAAGTTATCAGGAAAGACACTTTTTAAAATATCCTCAATCCCGTATCTAAATGTATTTTTAACTTTTGGATTAATATTGAAAACAAAACGAATTGCTTCGTTCATATCTCTACCACATTTTTCAGACTTACCTTCAGACAAAACGTTTCTTAATGAAACTGTCTCATTTAATTTTTTCTTAACACGTAAATCAAGTAACTCATTAACAAATTTCCAATTAACACATTTCCAAAAGTTTTTAATGTATTCATCTTTTTTGTTACGGTACTTTAGATAATATGCGTGTTCCCATAAATCTAACCCTAACACAGGATACCCACCATTTTCAACAACGTTCATTAATGGATTATCTTGATTGGGGGTTGAAATAATTTTTAAAGTGTTTCGTTTAGTTAGAACCAACCAAACCCATCCTGAACCAAAACGTTCTTTAGCTATCTCCTCAAATTTAACTTTGAACTTTTGAAATGTTCCAAAATTTTTCTTAATTAATTCTAAAATTTCTCCTGAAGGTGACTGTGTTTTAGGAGATAACATTTTCCAAAATAACGCGTGATTAAAAGCACCACCAGCGTTATTTCTAATTGTTTTATCAAATTTACTAATTGATTTGATAATTTCTTCTAACTCTAAATCTCCATAATCTTTCTTGGATAAAGCGGAATTTAATTTTTCCACATAACCTTTATAATGTTTATTATAATGGTACTCCATTGTTTCGGCATCAATAAATTGTTTTAGTGATGAATAGGCGTAAGGTAATTTTTCAATCCCTATTTTTTTCATTTCAGTTAGAAAGAGAGTTTGGTTTTCTTTTTTCTCTTCAATGATTAACTGTTCTGTAATTAAGTTAATCTTCTCTTCTATTTTTTTCATATCTATAAATATGAAACTAACTCCGATTATTAATCTTGTTCATTAAGACCTCAATAAAATCACCTTTTTCTTCTACGTTATCACCCATTACAGTATCAATAATATTTTTCTTATTTGACAACATATCATATATAACACCCTCAATAGTGTTTTCAAAAATTGGGTAGTATACTGAAACATTTGATTTTTGTCCGTAACGGTACGCTCTATCCTCAGCTTGTGAATGGTCTGAAGGTACAAATGATAAGTCATTCATAATAACGGCCTCAGCAGAAGTTAGAGTAATACCAACACCTGCTGCTTTTAAGTTCCCAACAAAGACTTTAATTTTATCGTTCTCTTGAAATTGGTCAACCGCATATTGTCTTTGTGGTTTAGTACAAGACCCGTCTAAATAAACGGACTGTTTACCAAAGTGAGAATGTATTTTTTGTAATGTATCTGTAAAGTTTGTGAAGATAATAACTTTTTTATCTTGGTCAATGATATTCTGAGCTAGTTCAATTGTATCATTTATTTTTTCTTCCGCAATCACCTGTCTAACTTTCATTAGTTTAGAGAATTGTACGGTTAATGATGAGGATTCTTCGGCTCTATTTTTATACCAATCATAATATTCCCCCATCAGGCCTTCATATAATTTTGATTTTAAACGTAAATAAATTGGTGTGATAATTTTATCAGGTAAATCCAATACCTCAGTCTTTAAACGTCTTAGTACTTGACGAGAAGTTCTATCTCTTAATTCTTCTAAATTAGACGCTCCTGAAGTATTCCAAATTTTTCTATTACCCGCTTTAAATTGATAACCTTGACAATAACGAATTGCATAAGCCATCCAATTCTGAGCCACAGGACTCTCAATTAGGTTCAACAAATTATAATAATTCATTGGTCGTGATGTCATTGGTGTTCCTGTTAATAACCATAACTTATCAGTTCGTTTACTGAAATGGTTAACTAATTTGGTTCTTTGAGCCTGTCCATTTTGGATATAATGTGCTTCATCAATAATAATTAAATCAGGATTGAATTGATAAATTAAAGTTTCTTCATTTTTTTTGATATCGTAGAAATTCTTTAAAATATCATAATTAACAATTACAAAATCGTGTTCTGTTGAAAAGTTTTTACCTTCTGCAATATAAACACTTCTATCCGTATAATTTTCAATCTCTCGTTGCCAATTAATTTTTAGAGATGCAGGACAAATTATAAGAATTCTTTTTGCTCCCGTTTCTATTGCTGCTATAATTGTTGAGGTTGTTTTACCTAACCCCATATCGTCAGCCAAAATAAATCTTTTGGAACCTGCTAATTTCTCAATCGCCTCCTTTTGGTGAGTAAGTGGAGGCCTATGACCATACTTTAAATAATCAATCTCAACCTTCTCAACCTTATGAGTTTTTAATAACGCTCCTTTAGGTAACCAAAAATCATGTATTTGTTCGTTATCAAGGACCTTACCCCAAATATGATATGATTTTTCTTTTTCAGCCAATAACTTTTCAACCCAAACTTCTTTAGGTATATCGGTATATAATTTTTCATCTGCAATCTTTTTTGCAAAGTATGGGTCTAACTCAACCCATTTTTTAGCGACCTTTGGAGACTTGTCATGGAAGTTAAGAATATATTCAGATTGGGCTCTTGTAGGGTAAAACTTCTTATTAGTTTCTTTTTGATATCTTAATTTTAAGATGTAGTTATTTCCACCTGAATATGTATCAAGTATTAACAAAGCATTTTGTTCAATAACATTAATTGTATTTCCTGTAATCAAAGATTTACGTTTTAGTTAAAAATAAGTATTAATAGGATATTTATCAATATGTCAGAGAATAAAGTTCCAATTACAAGAATAGGTAAATTTTTCGGTGCCGAAGATTACGACCTTGATATCTCCATGGGAGAAGAATGGTTGTATGGTGATATGAATTTCACATTAGTGTTATACCGAGTTGATAGACAAAAAACAAAAACGGATGATGTTTATGGTGAGACCATAACTGACGGGATTAAATTCTTACCTCCGATTGAATTTAAAGGACACGTACAAATCATGGCACCTGAAAATAAAAACTTGGGTAATTCTAAGATTGAACAGTTTGAACCTGGTAACTTGAAAGTTTCGGTTTATCAAAAACAATTGGATGAATTAGGAGTTGATATTAACTTTGGTGATTACATTGGGTACTATGAAACTGAGGATAGAGTTAGGTATTATACGGTGAATAATGATGGAAGGGTAATCTCTGATAACAAACATACTTACGCAGGGTATAGACCGTTCTACAGAACAATTATAGCGTCTGCGGTTGTGAATAATGAATTTAGAGGACTATAATGGATATACTAATCACAGAAAATCAGGTTGACGTATTAAGAAGGTTACACGAGATAGGTAAGATTGTTGACTATGTTATTGATTCGTTGAATGATGACATTAAACTAGGAGGGCCAGGTAATAAACCTGACAACTTCGGTGTGTATGAAAATTGGGTTAGTCAAAGAGTTAGTTCAATGTTTAAACGTAGATATCCCGATATTGATTTTGATAAATATGATTTTCGGTTGATTGTGTCAGGACAACATAATGATGAACTTAGAAAAGGTTTTAATAAAGTTAGAAAGAGAAAATGAAAATTATAATTACAGAAGAACAAAGAAAAATGATTCTTGAATCTGTTACAAATAATGAAGTAATTTGTGACAAATGTGGATGGGAATGGGATTTATCTGATGGAGGTGAAGACCCCTATATCTGTCATGAATGTGGACATAACAATTTCAAAGAAGATTACCGAGGAAAACGTGTTATGGTTTATTATAATTTACACAAACATACTTTTTCGGTTACTTATGACTCAATTGTTATAATGCACGCCGACTATGTTAAGTTAAAAGATGTTGAGTTTAGAGTTAGACAGGGGGGTAAAGAAAAAGTTAGAGGAGAAAAAAGAAAGAACGTTCACGCGTTTGTTATTGGAACATTAGTTGATTATTGTAAATATCCTTGTGAAAATATGCCTGAAGAAAGTAACGATAATATTGTTACTTACGACCCATACAAGTATGATAGTTTTGTTTATAAGTCAACTAAAGAACCTGTTTATAGAGCCAAAGAGGTTGATATGGTTAACCAAAAAAATAAATTATTCGTCATTAACGAAATAAGACAATATTAAGATGCCATTACCTAAGAAAATAAAAAAACATATTCCGTTAACAGAATCAAAAACTCTTTTACCAAGAAGACAAGAGTTAGTTGATAAGATAAATAAAGATGGTACTTATTTACCAAAATCTTTATTACATGCCGATTTAGATAGAGGGTTTTTAGATTTTGTTAAAGACGAATTAAAAACTATTGTTGACGGTAAAAAAATACCAACAATTGATATATTAGTTACAACTCAAAATTGGGCTCAATTTACTGAGACTTGGAATTTACAAAATATTGATAAGAATGTTGAACCACCATTTATAACAACGGTTAGAGTTCCTGAAGTTAAATTCGGAACCAATCCCGCAGTGTTATATAATATCCCAAACAGAAGACAGTATTTTTACGCTCAAGTTCCAACATGGGATGGGCAAAGAAGTGGTACAGATATTTATAAAATTCCTCAACCTGTTCCTGTTGATATTAGTTTTACGGTTAAAATTGTTTGTAATAGAATGAGAGAACTTAACGAGTTCAACAAAAACGTAATTGAAAAGTTTGCGTCTAAACAAGCGTATCAAGTTATCAAGGGTCATTACATTCCAATTGTAATGGGTAATATTTCTGACGAATCAGTAATGGAATTAGAAAAAAGAAAGTTCTACATCCAAAGTTATGAATTCACAATGTTGGGATTTTTAATCGATGAAAATGAGTTTGAAATTTCACCAGCAATTTCACGAGTTTTACAAGTTGTTGAGTTTGAGACGGGGGTTACTAAACGACAACCTAAGAAAGATATTTTTAAAGGTGGTAATGAATTATCAGTTTTATTTGTTGTTGGTAACGATACCAATTCACAAATATTTGATTATACCACAAATATTTTAATTGGGTCAACAATTAATGTTGAATCCTTTGATGTGTTCATTAATAATGATTATTATGGTTCAGATTTGACCGAAATTCAAATTAATACTAACGACAAATTAAAAATTGTTGTTATTAAACAAGACAGTGGTCAAGAATCAACAATTAACTTAATAAGTAACTTACTTTAATTCTCACCGTAGATATCGGGCTTTTCCTTACACTTCTCTATAATCATTCTTTCTAAGAACCGATACATCTTGATACCATTCTTTTCACAATATGTCTTTAGGATATCGTGAACCTCAATTGATATCTTTAAGTTCTTTATTTTTTTCTCTTTGTTCTCCATGGTAGAAAAAAGGTAGAATTTATTCTACCCAATTTATAAATACTTGCAATAAAGTAAAGTATTTTGGTTTTTTCACTAATATTTATCTATAAAATAAATTAACAAGCTAAAAGAAAAAAAATAATGGCAACAAACAACAAAGTATTCGTATCTCCTGGAGTGTATACCTCTGAAGTTGATTTGAGTTTTGTAGCACAAAGTGTAGGTGTTACAACTTTAGGTATTGTTGGTGAGACTTTAAAAGGTCCCGCTTTCGAACCTATCTTTATCAGAAACTTCGATGAGTTTTCATCATATTTTGGAGGAACATCTCCTGAAAAATTCATAAACACTCAAATACCTAAATACGAAGCGGCTTACATCGCTAAATCTTATTTACAACAATCTAATCAATTGTTCGTAACAAGAGTATTAGGTTTGTCAGGTTATGATGCTGGACCATCTTGGTCAATTACTACTAAAGCAAACGTTGACCCATCAACAGTAAATTTTTATTGTGAAAGTGCAACAACTATTGATTGTGTTACAGAATGTATAGATATATTAACGGTTGATTTCGAGATTGATTTCACAGGTTGTACTGATAGTACATCAAGTATTACATTTACAAACCCATCTCAAATCCCAACAATGATTGCGGATAGACTTAATTTACCATACGAAAATTTTGACGGTAGTGTTACAACTTTAAATAGTGGAATGCTTAACCAAATATTTGGTGTTATGAATGACGTTGACCCGTTCACTGCTGAAACAGTAAATATTAATTATTATGGTACTATTGATTCTAATGATTATAACTCATTGTCTACTCAATTTACCGATGAAACAAATGTTTTAGGTGTTCCAAGTGTAAGTTCAGAATTAGAAGATTATTCAGCACCACAAAATGACCCTTGGTATTACGCATTATTTGATAATTTAGGTAGTGGTAATTATAGTGGTTATTCATATTGGTCAATCGTTTCAGGTTTAACTGATATCACGACTACTACGACAACAACTAGTACGTCAACTACAACTACAACAACTAACCCTTGTGTGACACCAACACCAACGTCAACTACAACAACTACAACTGCAAAACCTGTTAAATGTTTCTCAGGTATTTTGAAAGGTAGAGTTTATGTTTACTCAGGTATGTCATTTACTGATTATGATGATTTGGTAGTTGCAACTTTACGTTCAAGAGGTTTAGCGACTTACGGTAGTGATGACGGAGCGGTTTATGAAGTAACAGGATTGACAGATGTACAAATGGTTTGTACTAACCAATATTCAGGTGTTACTAAAAACCCATACTCAACATTTGCATTAAATGTTACAAATAATGACGGACAACAATTCTTCTTTGAAACTTCATTGTCTAACTCAGATAGTAAATACATTGCTAAAGTATTTGGACAATCTAATTTTGCAAAACCAAAAGATGTTGTTCCTGTATTTGTTGAAGAAAGATTCCAAACGTTATTAACTTACGGTTATAGAAAAGGATATATTAGAGGTTTAAGTTGTGACTTAACTGCTTTACCTGATGCTAGACAAGGTGTTGACCCAACGTCAATCGCTTGGTACTTAGAAAAATATCAATCTCCAACATCACCTTGGGTTGTTTCTGAATTAAGAGGTACTAAAGTGTACAACTTATTTAGATTTACAACTATTGCTGATGGAGACGTTGCGAATACTGAAGTTAAACTTTCAATTGCAAACATTTCATTTAACAATGGAACATTTGACGTTCTTGTAAGAGACTTCTTTGATTCAGATAACAATCCTGTAGTTATTGAGAAATTTACTAACTGTACAATGAACCCTAATGATAATAGTTTTATCGCTAAGAAAATTGGTACTTTAGACGGTGAATACGCATTGAACTCAAAATACATTATGTTGGAAATTAATGAGGATGCTCCGATTGACGCATTACCTTGTGGATTCCAAGGATATAACTTTAGAGAATATGCAGGTGTAAGACCTCCATTCCCAATTTATAAAACTAAATACGATTACCCAGGTGAAGTGGTTTATGACCCACCATTCGGTTTGTCTTCAGGAGCTAATGACTCAAGAACAAGTCCTGGTGACAATGTTCGTAGAACTTATTTAGGTATCTCTGACACTATTGGTATTGATGTTGACTTCTATTTATATAAAGGTAAACAATTACCATTAGATGTTTGTACAGATATTACAGGTGACGATTGGGCTTACAGAACAAGAGGTTTCCACATGGATATTAACGCAAGTGGTATCACAATTCCAAACGGATTTGCAACAAGTGGGACACCAGCATACTATGTAGGTTCTGCACCGTTTACTTCAGACCCTGAAAATGAGTCTAACCCTTATTACAGATTATACGCTCGTAAATTCTCATTACTATGTCAAGGAGGATTTGACGGATGGGATATCTATACAGAACATAGAACAAATGCTGATAAATTCATGTTGGGTAAACAAGGTTATAAAAATGGGGCTTGTCCTTCATTCAAATATCCAACTGCAACAGGATGGGGAGCGTTCAAACAGATTACTGTTGGGAACAACTCAACTGATTTTGCAAATACTGACTACTACGCTTACTTATTAGGACAACAAACATTCTCTAATCCTGAAGCGGTAAACATTAACGTATTCGTTACTCCTGGTATTGATTATGTTAACAACCCTAACTTAGTGGGTGACGCGATTGAGATGATTGAGTTTAACAGAGCTGACTCAGTTTATATCTGTACAACTCCTGACTATAACATGTTTGTTCCTACAACAGGTAACCAATTAGATTTGATTTACCCACAAGAGGCGGTAGACAATTTAGAGACTGCAGGAATTGACTCTAACTACTCGGCAACTTATTACCCATGGGTATTAACAAGAGATACTGTTAACAACACACAAATCTATCTTCCACCAACTGCGGAGGTAACAAGAAACTTGGCGTTAACAGATAACATCGCTTTCCCTTGGTTCGCTGCGGCGGGTTACACTCGTGGTATTGTAAACGCAATCAAAGCGAGAAAGAAACTTACTCAAGAAGATAGAGATACTCTATACAAAGGTAGAATCAACCCAATTGCAACCTTCTCTGATGTAGGTACTGTAATTTGGGGTAACAAAACTCTACAAATTAGAGAGTCTGCACTTGACAGAATTAACGTAAGAAGATTGTTATTACAAGCTCGTAAGTTGATTTCAGCGGTTTCAGTAAGATTGTTGTTTGAACAAAATGACCAAAAAGTAAGACAAGATTTCTTAGATGCGGTTAACCCTATCTTAGATGCAATCAGAAGAGACAGAGGTTTATACGATTTCCGTGTAACAGTTTCTTCAGACGTGGCTGACTTAGACAGAAACCAAATGACAGGTAAAATCTATATCAAACCAACTAAATCTCTTGAGTTCATAGACATTACGTTCTACATTACTCCAACAGGTGCATCGTTTGATAATATCTAAAAATAATTTTAGGACAAGTCGGTTAAAAAATCGGCTTGTCCTTATTTATTAATATGACAATGATAAGAAAAGGAAGATATATTAATGAAGGGTTGACTGAGGAGGGAACTCCTGACATGAAGTATTATGCTTTTGATTGGGATGATAATATCATGATTATGCCAACAAAAATTATTTTAAAAGATGAAAGTGGTGATGAGGTTGGAATGACAACTGAAGACTTTGCGGAATATAGAACTGAAATTGGTAAAGAACCTTTTGAATACGAGGGACATACTATTGTTGGTTTTGCTGAGGAACCTTTCAGATACTTTGGTGTTAAAGGTGACAAACAATTTATTATTGATTCTTTAACCGCAAAACCAGGACCTGCATGGGACGACTTTGTGGAAGCAATTAATAATGGGTCTATCTTCTCAATAATAACTGCAAGAGGACATACCCCAAGTGTATTAAAGGAAGCAATCTATAACCTTATCATTTCAAACCGAAATGGAATATCTTCAAAAGAGTTAGTTAAGAATTTAGAAAAATATCGTGAATTAGCCGACCAAGAAAATACGTCTCCAAAAGAAATGATTCGTGAATATTTGGACTTATGTAAATATCATCCTGTAAGTTATGGTGAAGGTTCCGCAACTAATCCTGAAGAAGGTAAAGTTAAAGCGATGAAAGAATTTATTAACTATATTAAAGAAACTTCTTCAAATATTAATAAACAGGCATATTTAAAGAATAAAGTATCCAACAGATTTGTATTACCTAAGATAGGTTTTTCAGATGACGATATAAGGAATGTAGAAACAATGAGAAAGAATTTTGATAAAGACGACTTAAATATTTATCATACAAGTAAAGAAGGTAAAAAGAATTACTAGAACTGGACTAGTAGAAGATTAAAATTAAAAAAATAAAAGTAAAGAGAAAAAATTTCATCTCTGTATATTTATAGAAATAAACTAAACAAAAAAACAAAAAACAATACAATGGCTGATTTACTAATGAAAATGCCGATTCCTTACGAACCGAAAAGACAAAACAGGTTCATTCTTCGTTTCCCTTCTACTTTGGGAATTAACGAATGGTTTGTGGAATCAACATCAAGACCTCATATAACAATTAACCCTGTTGAGATTCCGTTCTTAAATACTTCAACGTATGTTGCAGGACGTTTCACATGGGGAACTATTAACGCTAAATTCCGTGACCCTATCGGACCTTCTGCATCACAAGCCTTAATGGAATGGGTACGTTTATGTGCTGAGTCTGTAACAGGTCGTATGGGTTATGCTGCAGGTTATAAGAAAAACATTGACCTTGAAATGTTAGACCCAACAGGAGTTGTTGTGGAAAAATGGATTATGGAAGGTACTTTTTTATCTGACGTTAACTTTGACACCTTAGCTTACAATACTGATGCTATCGCAAGTATTACTGCGACATTACGTATGGACCGTTGTATTTTAGTTTACTAATTTTTGTTTTATTATTATAAATGAATCCTGTGCAGAAATGTACGGGATTTTTTTTTGTAAAAAAAGTATTCTCTTTATAAAAAACAAAGGTAACCTATATTTTATAATAAAACAAACATATTATGGACCAAGATTTAATTAAAGCTGGAACTGAAGGGTTTAGTCTACCACATGACGTTGTAGGATTACCCACAGGAGGTGTATTTTACAAATCAAAAAAGAAAACTGTTAAAGTAGGTTATTTAACCGCGAACGATGAAAATATATTATTGGGGGCTGCTCAAAACGCAAACACTGATGTAATTCTTTCATTACTTAGAAATAAACTATACGAAACTGATATTAGACCTGATGAACTTTTGAATGGTGATATTGAAGCGTTGATGATTTTTTTAAGAAACACATCATTTGGACCTGAGTATAACGTCACTTTAAATGACCCCAAGACAGGAAAACCATTCACTTCAACAATCATTTTAGATGAATTGAATATTAAACAGTGTGAATATAAACCTGATGATAACGGTTTATTTACAACTAAATTACCTAAAACAGGTGTAACTGTTAAACTTAAACCATTAACTTATGGTGAGGTTATGGAATTGGGTAAAATGGCTGACCAATACCCTGCAGGTAGAGTCGCACCAACTGTGACATGGAGATTAAATAAACAAATCCAAGAAGTTGACGGTACTACCGATAAAGGACAGATTGCAATGTTTATTGAAGCGTTACCAATTATGGACTCAAAGTATATCCGTAAATTTATGAAAGATAATGAACCGTCTTTAGACCTAACAAAAACACTACAAGCCCCGTCTGGAGAATTGGTAACCTTTGAAGTTGCCTTTGGGGTGGAGTTTTTTCGGCCTTTCTTCTAATTACCGACAATATCTTATTGAGGAGTACTACCTAATGGCTAAGTTTCTCAGAACATCGTATTCTGATTTCCATATTATGCCGACCTACATGAGAAAATTTCTTATTGATAAAATCATAGAACATAACACACCCAAAAATTAATTTAAAAAAGGGGTGTGTTATGTATTTATAATAAAACAACTTAAATGGCTGATTCAGGTGGTACTATAAATGATATAAAATCTTACACAAGTAATCTACTTAGTGAGTTTAAGACTGCATTCATGTCTAACTTTAATGTTGACGAAATTAAAAAACAAATTAAGGAGGTTGATGAGGCAGCTTCTATAGTTACTAAACAATTTGGACAAGGTAGAGAACAGATTGTTGCGATTAAAGCGGCAATGGCCGATGCGGTAACAAGTGTCACCGCTTTAGGAGGAGGTTTTTCAGATATTGCTGAGATTCAAAGAAATATAAGTGATAGTTTAGGTAGGAATGTAATAGCTAGTACCGAATCTTATGAAAAAATTTACGCGTTAAAACAAGTTCTTGGAGAAGCCTCAGCAGGTATGATTAAATCATTTAAAGACGCAGGTTACTCAGCGTATCAGGCGGGAAGTCAAATGGAGAAGGTGGTTAATACCGCAAGAGAAATAGGGGTAAACGCAACCGCAGTATCCTCACAAGTTCTAAGTAATATGGACATGTTAAACAAATACACATTCCAAGGAGGTGTTGAAGGTTTGGCAAAAATGGCCGCTCAAGCGATTAATTTACGAATCTCGGTTACAGATATCAAAGGTGCTATGGAGAAAGCGTTTAATCCTGAGTCCGCAATTGATATGGCAGCGTCATTACAAAGGTTAGGTGTTGCTCAAGGTGATTTATTAGACCCATTAAGATTAATGGATATGGCACAAAATGACCCCGCTGAGTTAATGAATCAAATTGGGGAGATGTCCCAACAATTTGTTCAACTTAACAAAGATGGACATTTTGAAATTATGCCAGGGGCTAAAAGACAATTGATGGAGATTGAATCCTCTATGGGGTTAACACAAGGTAGTTTATCAAAAATGGCGTTAAGTTCTGCAGAATTAGATGATAAAATGTCTAAGATTAGATTCCCTGAGTTTGCAACAAAAGAACAACAACAGTTAATTGCCAATATGGCTGAGATGGACACCAATGGTGAATATAAAATTACCATGACTGATGAAAAAGGTGAGAAAGTTACAAAATCAATTACCGAGATTAATCCTTCAGACATTGAAAAATTAAAAGAAGCCTCAGCCCCAAAAAGTATGGAGGACTTGGCCAAGGACCAATTAAATACTCAACAGTCTATGGATGCAAGTCTTAAAACTTTGGCAGGTAGAACGGGATACGCATTGGCGGGTACTAAAAGTATTACTGACGCACAAAACGCGGGTAGAGAAGTATACTCAAAAGTTCCAAAAATACCAGGGGAATCGTTTTCAATTAAAGGACTACGAGAGAATATGGGTGAAGGTTTAGATAACTTTATAAAAGCTATTGGTGATGGTAAACCTATGGAAGCTCTTATGGGTGCTGCCGCAGGAACCGCAAAATTTTTAGATACTGCTTTTAAAGAATCGTTTGAAAATACTAAAACTGTTATTGACGAATTGGGGAAATCAACAAATCCTGTAATAACGGCGTTTGAAAAAATTGGTAAAAGTACAGTTAATGCGGTTGCTGAACATGAAAATATTAAAGTGAAAGATTTTACTATTGAAACACACCCTGAAGATAAATTAGTAATGGCAGGAGGAACTAATCTTGATGGAAATAAAAATTCAGGGAATTCAACTCAAACTGATACAAAAACAACTGCCGATATTAATTTGAATATTAAGATTGAAGCACCTTCAAATATTGACACCGCTCAACTAATGTTAGCCTTCAATGACCAATCAGTTAGACAACAAATGATTAGTGCATTTCAAAAAGGTTTGAGTGATAGTAATGGTTCAGGTCCTTTAAACCCTATTGAAGCAAGAAAACAAATGATGAATCTTGGTAATATGGTGTAAAAATAAAGATGAAACCTATTTATAAATAAAAATAATACATGACAGGGAGTACATTATCTTTCACATCGTCCGCAAGTTTTAGAGATAGTTTACTATCTAAAAATTTGGCACCATATACTGTTTCAGGTGTATACACTCCACCTTCGGGTCCTATTAGTTATGAGGTAGTCCAAAACGTCTCAGAAGTGATAGATTCTCCTGATAGTTTAATAAGTGATGACCCTTTTGCACAACAACTATATCCATTAAATGAATATGGTCCTGAGGGGGGTTATAATTTAAATATTACTTACAATAACCCACCGTTACCTGTTAACTCAAATCAAGGTGAGTATAGTCCTAACGATACTGTTTTAGATTTAGTTAATGAATTTTATATTGATGCGGGATATATTGAAAATAGATATGGACCTGATGGAGGATTTAAAGACATGGTTATTATTGATACCCTTCAAAACAATAATAAAATTTATCAACCATATTGGAATCCACCAACGTTTGTACCTTCATTATACACACCGTTTGAAATTCTAACTTCAACGTCACCTGTTGGTTCTGACGGACCATTATCTCAAGATTCTTATCTTGCTAAGATAGGTGCAATAACATTAAAAAGTTTATTTGAAGATAGAATAGCCCTTGAGATTTATCAAAATACTGTTGGTGCGGTTAACTTACAATCACTACAAGACCCTTTTGAGGCAAGTTTATTAGCCACAGGACAACAACCTTTAATTTATAAAAATTGGAAAATCACGGTTCCTGAAAACCCTGTTTTTGCGGCAATTGACTTTGCAACAAGATTGGCGGGAGCGTATTGGCCTGTTTCACCAATCCCTGGAGATTATTTTGATGAGAATGATTTAAATAGTCAAACACCACAAACATCAAACGCGTTAAATGTAACGAATCAATTAACAGGAGGATTCTTAGGACCGATTTTAAATAAATCAAGAAACCCATCGGAAATATTTATTGCCAATACAGGTAATGGACAGAGGTCCGCATTATTTGCAAACATTGATTATAATAGATACAAACCAGGTTATCCAAAAAGTTTTGGTGGTTTATTAGGAGTTGGACAAGCTTTAGTTAATTTGGCCGTTAATTTAATTAACCCTGATAATGGAACACTTGTAGGTGGTTATTATGTTGGTAGTAAAAATGCTGAACCGTCAACAATTACCTCACCTTCTAATCAAATCCCTGTTGACCCATTTGGAAAACAAGTTCAGACACCTGTATATGGTCCGTCTGAATTGGGTATTTTATTTGAGGGTAATGAAAAACAAATTAACTTTGGTCTTGCGGGTAAATCATCAAGTGATGGTGGAGGTATTGATGGTCAATTTGTTTGGGTTTCACCTAAGTATAAAGACAATGCTGGATTCCACGCAACTCCTGGAGGTGGTTCAGGAAGTATGGACCAACAGTTTAATCAGATTAGTTCAAATTACCTGAAAGATGAATCAACAAATATTACTTTCAAACAATCGTCAATCCTTGACCAAACTCAAAGATTAGTTGATTCTGCGGATAATGTTACGGGAATCAATAGATTAAAACACGTTGGTAATGCAATCAACCAAGTCAGTAAAGTATTCAATGATGGGTATAAAGAAATGACCAAAGGTTCTCAAGTATTGTCTTATACTGATAATACAACAGGGGGAGAAGTTGGTATTGAATATTGTAGAGTGTTCACTAAGGATACACCATATTATACTTATGCTGACTTACAAAAAACTGATGGTATTACTACTTCAGGAAGAAGATTTACTAATTCAGTATTTGATAATACATACAATTTAAATATCGCCCCATTAAAAAATCCTGGCTCAACAAACATTGTTGCTGACGGACCTAATGGTATTGGTGGTTACGCTAAAAAATATATGTTCTCAATTGAGAACTTAGCTTGGAGAACATCAAGTAGACCTGGATTTACTTACGATGAATTACCCGTATGTGAAAAAGGACCGAATGGAGGTAGAGTTATGTGGTTTCCACCATATGATATTAAATTTACCGAAACAAGTTCACCGTCTTTCCAAGGAACAGATTTCTTAGGAAGACCTGAACCTATTTACACATATAAAAGTACTTCAAGAACAGGAACACTGTCTTGGAAAATGATTGTTGACCACCCTTCAGTTATGAATATTGTGGTTGAAAAACAATTAAAAGGTCAAAATAAAGAAAGAATTAATTCAATCATCGATTCATTTTTTGCTGGTTGTGTTAAGTTTGACATTTATGAATTAGCCAAGAAATTTAATACGATTCCTGTTAAGGATTTATACACTTATCAAGAAATATTAAATAACCCAAGATTAACTGATGAAGAATTATCAGGTATTAATAAGTCAATTCCTAAAGAGAATACGGACACGAGTGGGGATAATCAAAATACTAATACAGGTAGTAAAACTACTGAAGATACCACAGGTTCAGGTTTTATTGATACATTTAAAGAATTGGCGTTTTATTTTCATAATGATAGACCTGACCCTAATACTAATAGTACGGTGTCAAGTTTATCTTATGACCAAACATTTGGACCTTATGAGGCGTTATTACCAACTTATGTGACTAAAGCAAACACATTATTTAGTGACACCGCGAATTTTTGTAAAAAAACAGGTAATGTAGTTGGAACAAGTGGTGATGCTAAAACAAACATTGATTTAGGTGAAACTTATGACGTTTATTGTAAAAACGCTAAACCCGTTGAAGACTTTTTTAATAAAGTAGTTAAATCAAATTACAATAAAATTGCTAATGATGATGAGAACTTTATTAAAAAGGCTTATGAAATAATTAATGATAAAAAAGGTGAAATAACAGTAACTTTAATTGGTTCTGCATCGGCACCCGCACAAGAAAACTACAATAAAAACCTATCACAAAGAAGGATTGATTCAGTTAAGAAATTTTTTAAAACGTTCAAAACTAAAGACGGTATTAGTATTGGTGACTTCATTGATAAAAAATTCTTTATTAAGTCGGAACCTGGTAATGGTGAAAATATTGTAATACCAAAAGGTGAATTGGGTATTGGTTTTGAAGTTGATTGTACAATAGATATTTCAGGGGGAACTGCAAATATTACGGATAATAAATCTGCGGACGTTTACTCAGTAAATGCTATGGCTTGTAGACGTGTTAAATTTTCAGAAATTAAAGTTACAATTCCACCTATAGTTGAACCTGTTACTCCTGAAGTACCAAAAGAAATACAAACAATAAATGTTGATGTACCAAAACCAGCACCAACTGTTGAATATGTCCAAAAGTTAAAAGAAGGTATTAGTAAAAAAATATTAAGAAATTTATTATCTGAGTGTGATTATTTTGAAGTTGTTAAGGAAGAAAATCCAATGGTTTATGACTCGTTTAAAGAGAAAATCAGATACTTTAATCCTGCGTTCCACTCAACAACACCTGAAGGTTTAAATGCTCGTTTAACTTTCTTAAATCAATGTGTTAGACCTGGTGAAACAATACCAGTAATTGGTACTGATGGTAAACCAAAATACAACGATGCGGTTAATACCTCATTCGGGGCACCACCTGTATTAATATTAAGATTAGGGGATTTTATTAATACTAAAATTATTCCTACGGCATTGTCATTCACTTACGACCCGTTAATGTTAGACCTAAACCCTGAAGGTATTGGTATTCAGCCAATGATTGCGAGTGTTAGTATGTCCTTTAACATTATTGGTGGTATGGGATTAAAAGAACCTGTAGAACAATTACAAAACGCATTATCGTTTAACTATTACGCGAATACTGAGATATACGATGAAAGAGCGGTTTGGACTGAAGATACGTCAGCGTTAGATAAACAAGTTGTTGATGCGATTTTAGCGTCTCAAACACCTGCAACCACTAAAGATGTTACTAATCCACCAACAAATAATGGAGGGACTACCATTGGTGAAATTATTACTAATATACCAATTGTTAGTGGACAAACGGGTGAAATCGGATATCAAAAAATAATGGATAGCTTATTAACAGAGACTAAAAATTATTTTGAATTAGTCACAAATAAATTAGAGAGTATTAACTCAAGTTATAATTATGGTGTAGTTCAGATGTTAAATATCCAACGACAATTTACAGGCGGTACTATTAGCGGTCAAACATCACCACTTAATCTTGAATCTCCTGTGGATATATATGGTAAACCTGTTTATACCGAGAATGGTACGGATTTAATCAAACTTCAATTTACAAATGCAATCAGTGACATTAACTCAAATACAAATCCTATTTTAGTTAAATTATTACCACATCAATTTCCTGATAGTGTTCTTAGAGATGTTAGAACTAACATGATTCAATACCTTAACAGTATGGAGAGTACGTTCTCAAATGGTATTACAACAACAATGCAAGAAGTTGTTACTTTTGAACAAACTTATGTACAAATTATTAGAAAATTAGATTTAATTGCGGATTTAACAGACGGTAAAATTTTGGATACTAATTTACCAAGAGTTTATAATTTAAGTGCGACAACACAAGTTAGTTCATCAAGTAAAACCTCAACACCAGTACCCTCAACAACATATGAGGAATTTGGATATGATTACTTAACTTTAAATAAAGCAACAACTAAATTCAATGACTTATTGGGAAGTGCTGATTACCAAGTGGCCTTTGGGACTAGCCCGTGGAATGGTGGTAATTTTAGAGTTTTAAATACTAACGTATTAAAAGACGAATACGATAAAACATTCTTTTTTATTATGGCTAGAATCCTTTCGGATAAAAATAAAAAAGATGAATTTATTAATTACGTTATTAAAGGTACTTTAGTTAACGTGACAACACCTGTTAAATTAAAAAATAAATTTGAAAAAATTGTGGATGATTTATCTGATGATTATAAAAAAGAATTAAAAGATGAAGAAAAAATGTTTGACAAATTAAAGAAAGAGAAAGTTTATAAAGATTTAACTAATGGTATTGAGGATACTATGTACCCTAAAGGTAAGACAAGAAAATTTGAATATGATACAGTACCAAATCCTGCTACGGAGGCGGCTCAAAAAGAAAAAATCTTGAATTTATATAAATCAATAAATGTTAATGATGTTGTAACAACCTATAAAGGTAAAATTAAATTTACATAACAATGGCAAAACAAAATTATAATAGATATAGTGACTTTATTCTTGATGGACAACAAACCATTGTTCCATATATTACTTTACCTACTAAATCTACAGATAAACGATATATTTATAAAGTTGGTCAATCTAGGATGGATAAGGTTTCTCAACAATATTTCAGTTCCCCAACATTTGGGTGGTTGATTATGATGGCAAACCCAATATATGGTGGACAAGAATGGAATATTCCTGACGGTGCTATCTTGACAATTCCATTTCCTTTAGTAGCTTCTTTACAGGACTATAAAAATCAATTAGATAACCATTTCTTCTATTATGGTAGGTAATCAACCAGAAAATATATTAGTAGAGTTTGACTATAACAACATTACAGTAATTGACCCCAACAAAGTTGTGGACGAATTTGGTGTTGCTAAAGAAAGACACGTTAACCAAGAGGACTTGGTTATGTACGCCAATTTGGAATGTAAAGTTATTCCAAGAACTAAACTCTCAGTTGGTACTGCGAACAATGATGCGATTCAGACAATCTCTGTTGCGTCTATGAACTTCCTAAAACCTGGAGGTAAAACTTTTTTAGATAACAGTTATACAGATGAGATAACGGGTAAAGATTCTATTAAAGGTGAAGGAGTTAATCAACCAAAACAAACATCAGTATCTAACCCTAAGAAAGATAATGATTTCTTTATTAGACAAACAATAAATTCAGGTGGTAAGCCAGGAGCAACCGATAACGGGTTATTGGGTATTACAAGTATCACTATTAAACAAAACACATCGTTCATGTCAACAATTACTGTTGAAATGGAAGACGTTAAAGGTCGTGCATTGTTTGAATCGGGTGATAATTCACCATACGCAGCATTTTTTAATTTACCCTATCCTTTATTTTATTTAACGGTTAAGGGTTATTATGGTAAAGCGGTTAGGTTACCAATAATGTTACAGACGTTCACTTCACGATATAACACAGGGTCAGGTAACTTCCATATTACTTTAACATTTTTAACTTACAAATATACAATCCTAAGTGAAGTTCCTATGGGATATTTGGTTGCTGCCCCGCACATGTATAAATCAAGAGTGAAGATTCAAACAACAAGTGGTAACGCAAGTCAATTCTCTAATGTTGATGATACAATCTATGAAAGAGGATATCAGAAGATTAAAGAGATGTATAGTGAGTATAAAACTAAAGGATTAATCCCTGATGACTTCCCTGAGATTACCCTTGTCCAAATGCAGAACAGAATTGAAAATTTCGTAAAGAATATTTTAGATTCATTTACTAAACAAAACTTAGACCCCTTAAGTCATGTTGACGAATACCAAAAAGTTTTAATTGATTATGGTAAGGATGTTTATTACGCCGCGGGTACATCATGGTTTGACAAATACATGGATAAAACTAATTATTTTGTTTTAAAAAATTCCACAGGTAATAATAATGACCAACTTAAAATATATAGTTTTAAACCTGAGATTAAAACTTCAAAACAAAGAGAAGATGCTAAATCGGAATTAAAAAGTATTATTGAAAAAAACAACAAACTTTTAAATGAGAATGAGACTGTTGGTAAAAATGGTAAATATAAAATCGATGGAAAAGAAACACCTTGTCAAATTGTGTGTGACATTAACTATGAAATTTTCCCTATTGAAATACAATCTACTGACGTTGATTTAAAAGAAACATTTAAACAAAAAAATAAAGATAAGGAACCTACTGATGTTGAGTTATTGGAATTACAAGCTAATTTAGAAAAAAACAATATTTTTAACAGTGGCGAGATAGTAGAAAAAGATGGTTCAAAACAACCAATATATACATATTATATTTTTGAAGGTACTAAAAAGTTTACGGACAAATTAGACAAACTTTCAAAAGATTTAAAAACAAAACGAGAAGAGATTGAAGTTAAATTAACTGACGCACTATCAAAACTACTACAAAGTAAAGATAGTGGTATAGGGTTTGTCCCAAACATTAGAAACGTATTGGCGGTTGTCTTTGCAAATGGAGAGGCGTTCTTACGAATGATGGATGACGTTCACACATCGGCGTGGGAACAAAGAGATAACAAATATAGAAAAGAAGTTATATTTGATAAACAAATTGCGGGAGCGTCTGCCGATAATATAACTTCAGGTGATAATAGTAAACAACCTGTATATCCATGGCCACAATTAATTGTTGAGACTGCGGGTGAGGATGGACATGAGAAATATGAAATAACTTATCCTGGTGACCCAAAGATTATTAATAGAAGTAAGGGTTATTTATTTAATGTGTGGCCTGAAATTGAGTTTGTTGAAGAATTTATTAAAGGACTTACGGAAAGAACATTACCTCCTGCGGACCCTACCGCAACATCAAATGAATTAGTTCAAAGTGAAAGAATCTCTATTGATGCAATTGAATTCCCAATAGGAAATTGGGTATACGGTAATAAAGAAGAAGTTAAATATTTCTTTGAAATATACGAAAGAGTTATTTTAAATTCTTATTATTCAAGATTCTCAAGAAGTAATGGGTTTGTTAGTGATTCAGATAAAATCAGTAATTTAATTGCCGAAGCGGAAAAAAGTAATATTGTTAAAAGTCTATCTAACGATAATCCATTCATCATCCAAAAGTTAAAACAATATGGGTTTAATGCAAGTAATTTTGCAACTATTCTAAGACAGTTTTCAAACGGAGGGTTAGGTGAAAGTTGGCAGAATTATATTAGAGGTATTTTTAATACTCCATATATTAAAAATTTAGTTAATAATAGTAGTTTTGAATTTATAAATTACAATGTTATTAATAGTGCTTCAGCACAACCATTGGTTTCATTACCAAATGAATCTGGTATGACGGAATATATTTCAGGGTCAACAACATCTAATAAATTTGATTTAGCGGATACCTTCCCGTTTACTAATAAAAATTGGGATAGTAAGTATTTGGCTAACGGGACAACAATCTTAGATGCTAATGGTTCTCTTGACACTAGAAAAACTTTAAAGTATGACCAAAACATTAAATCTATAACGAGTAATGTTGGAAGTAATACTAATGAAGTTAGACCGATAACTAACTTTGTTTATTTGTCAAGTCAAGTTCCAAATGTAAGTAGTTCAACAAGTCTAAAAGAATTCTATAGTAGTAGGACTTTTGAATCTCAGTTAATTACTGAAGGTAACGTTAGATATTATGATTATAGTGGTTTGGTAAGTAACGACCAAACAACATCTATATTGAACACCCCTTATTTTGTGAATTCAATCCAAGAAGGAGTTAAGAATTTTAGAAATAATGATGAGTATCCATTTGCATCATCTGCCTACTTGTTCATTAACAGTTTACCATTAGGGACTTTAAGAGAAAAGTATAAAACTTATAGTAATGGTGCAACAACCGATTTGGATTATATTTTTGCAACCCTTAAAAAATTTGGTGCTATTCATAAAATACCATACGCTTGGATTTTAAAAATTGGTTCTGTTTGGTATCGTTATAAAAAATATATTGAAGAGGGTGTTGATATCTTGGATAAATCATGGTCGGGATTTAGTTATACTACTAACTTTGACCCTGTTACAAGTGCGAACACTCGTAACTATGGTTTAATCATAAATGGAGCCCCGATTGATATTGTATTACAAAAAGATACTGCAATAGGGTCTGAATTATCTACTCTAATCAATGTTGGTTTTTACCCAAAGTTAATAAACGACTTTAATGTATTCTACCAAGGGTATGAAGTATTTTCAGGATATACTGATACATTAATACAATCAGGGATAACCTCAGGAGTATCTATCAATTATGTTGATGAAGCGATTATTAATTTATCCGAAGGATTTGACCCTGCGGTTCCTCTTAGAGATTTGAGAGTTATTCCTTGGTCAGTAACCGTTGATACTGTTGATGGTAATTATACGTATATTATGCCATCAGAGGGTTCTGTTTTAAATCAAACGTTAAATGAATGTTTTGAAAACGGGAAACTTAAATTTGAAGTTAATTCTAATCAAGCAATGTACGATGGTTCTGTCAGATTATTTTGGGGATTACCTAACTATGGTTATTTTGATAACTCAAAACTTAGTAAACCGTCACCATTTGTGTACATGAAACAAATTTTCTCAGGTCAAAGCAAACAGGAAAACTTCTCAATTAACGGGACCAATAGTGAATATTCACAAATTAGTGAAATGTTGTCTGTTTTTGAAAAATCTGTATTAGATGAATTTGAAACCGTCTTTTTAAATTTCTCAAAATCGGTTTACGATTATTCACCTGATACTATAACAAATAGTTCATCACAAAATGAGGCGATTGCAAGTGCGTTAGGGGTTAGCCCAACTGATATTAATACTAGTGGAGATACTAATGGTGTTGTTACAGATACTGAAAAGACTTTTAAAAACTTCCAAATGTTATTTAGAAGTTTAATGAAGACTCCAAAAGTAACAGGTGAAACAGGGACCGATATTGTAAATAAAATACAAAACGCTCAAGTAACAAATGTTACAAATGTTCTAAAACAATTCTTAAATTACGATGTTGTATTTAAATACGGTAACCCTTCATTTTACGATAAGAAATTGTTTTATACTTTCTCATCATTACCATTAACAGAACCATATACGTGGGGAAGTTATAATTCATTCACACCTGGTTCAGTCCCTACAAATGGTGGAGGTGTTACATTAACAACATCTAAAAGTAATTATCCTAATGAATGGATTGCTTTACAAACATATGTTGGTTTTTCAGAAATACCTGAATTAGTTTACGATAATAATGGGTCTTATATTACTGACTTCTTCGTTGATTTAGATGTTGCATTTACAGTTGATAATATTAAATTATTTGCACCAATCGTTAAGATTTATGCAACTCAAAAATTAAATCAGTTCCAAGCAAACCCAATACCTGCTCCTGAACCACCAATTTCATCACCAAGTCAAGTTGTCTCAGTTACTAAATTATTAAGTGGGGATACGGTTACGGTTAGAAAAGAAGCATTAAAAAATGTTGCGTATGTTTCGGATAGTTCAGGTCTTATTTTATTTGAAAGTTTACCTGCAAGTTTTCCACCAACTACAGGTTATACTCAATCATTAATTGATGAAGCGATTATCATTGTATATGGCTCATTAGCAGTAAACCCAACGGACAAACAATTTATTGTAAGTACAGTTTTCACACCACAACCACAATACCCACAAATACCTGCACCAAATACAAAACAAGGACAAAGTGCTTTTTATCAAGCGATGACTAACTACCTATTAGATATTAATAATTTCCAAGCTAAAATAATTAATAATTTAATACCTAAATTACAATTGGCGTTACCTGACACAAATACAGTTGCGGACTCTCAAGTTCAGTCTGAATTACAAGGTGAACAATCTAAAGTTGAGTTGTGGGAAACATTCAAAGCGTTAAATGATAAATGGATATCAGGTAATGACTTTAAAACAAAAACATTATTTGAAGACATTTTATTATTGGATAGGGCAAGTAGAAATGTTGGGGATAAAATTTTAGTTGATATCTACAAATTAAAAGATAGATTACTTAATATACCTGTTAAGGCATCAATGTTATCTTTTGTTCAAAGTATTTTAATTGAGAACCATTTTGTGGTAATGAATATCCCATCGTATGTTAATTTCTATAATGTACAAGAGGCGGTTAAAAACCCAAAACCAAGAATTGAAGGAACTACCGAATTTGCAAACACTATGTTTGGAACACACTTAAATGTGGATTATAGAGATTCTTCTTCTAAAATGGTTTGTTTCTACGGTGGTAAACCAAGTGAACAATTAGATTTGAAAAACAATGTTGATTATAGATATAGAAATGATGCTTTTGATTTACGTAGAGCAAGTGACAACCCATTAATTGAAAACCAAGTTGGTAAAACAGATTGGGACAAATCAAATAAAGTTGTTGGGTTTAATGTTGATATTGGAGTTCAAAACCAACAAATATTTAAAAGTTTTTCTGTTGACCAAAATGCGGGTAAAGCGACTGCGGAATCTTTAGAAGTGATAAATCAAATGGCCAACCAAGCGGGAGGTAGAGGAGGTACAACTCAAAATACTTCATTATATAACCTTTATAAAAATAGAAGTTATGGTTGTCAGATAACCATGTTAGGTAACGCAATGATACAACCAACCATGTACTTTAACCTAAGACACGTTCCGATGTTTAGTGGACCATACATGATTCTTTCTGTTGACCATAGTATAACACCTGGTAATTTTGAAACATATATTTCAGGTATTAGACAACCTATTGCTTCATTACCTAAGATTGATAACTATATCCAATCACTTAGAACTAATTTACTAAAATCAATTGTTGAAAAAAATAAAGAAGTTAAAGCACAAACAACTAAAGACTCAAAAGGAAATGTTGTTTCACAACAAAATAAAGTAACATCAAATGCTAACGGAGGAAAAGAAGTAACTCAAGTCCAATCATGTGTTCCGTCAAATTCATACAATAGATTTGTTAATATTACACCAACAAGTACTAAAGCAACGTTTAAAGAGGCTTTAAGTACGATAAAAAATCAAATAATTGCATCAGGAGTTTCTGATGACGGTAAATTGAAATATTGTGTATTTGCCGCGTTGTACTTAGAGTCTAGTACTACAACAGGTTTAGAATCTTACGAAAATAATTTCGCGGGTATTGATTTATCACAATCATGGGGAACCTCATCAAGATACTTTAGTGGTAATGAACAATTCTTCTGTTTAAAATCAGATACAACTACACTACCTTATGCAGTATTTGACGATTTATCAAATAATGTTAGATTGTTAATTGAAAGATGGAAAGACAGGATGGGTAATGTTCCTAATAATAGTGCAAAAGAAATTACTAAGTTTTGGATACTTAATTTTGGAGCGAATCAAAATCAATCAAACGTCTATACATCAATGGACCCAACAAAACTTTCTAACATTGAGGCTAAAGTACAAAAATCAATTGACAACGTAAATTCGTTAGAATTAATAACCCCTTAATAGTTATTTGGGTTAAGAAATTTTTAATAGAACAATGATATTTATATAAAAAGAGAAATTATGAACACAAAATTAATTTTAGATAATTACTTAGGTAAGAGTACTAGAACCACTGAGAAAGACATGGGTAATGGTAATAAACAAGTATGTGACTTAGATACAGGTGATTGTTATACAATCAGAATGAAAGACGGTCTTATTGAAAGAGTGGATAATACGATGTCCCAAAATAAAAAAATCCAAGTTGAAACAACTACTGGAGTAAAACAATTATTAAATGGATAAGAAAATGAAAGTAGATGTAAGAATCTTAAACGAAGTTATGAGATACAAAAGTATTAATAATTATATCTCAGAACAAGATGCCACTTTACCTCCACCACCTGATGCGGGAGCGTTACCACCACCTGATGCGGGAGCTTTACCACCACCACCTGATGCGGGAGCGGTTCCACCTCCAGCACCTGATGCTACGGGAGCTGAAACACCACCTGAAACAATTGATGTTGCGAATGACCCTGATGTAGAAAAAGTTGGTGAAGAAGACAAAGGAAAAGGAGGAACTCAAGAAATTGAAATCACTGATTTGGTTAAATCTCAAAAAAATGTTGAGAAGAAACAAGAAGAATATTTTGATAACTTGTTCAAACATTTGGACGACTTAGAAAATAAATTATCTACTATGGATACTATAGTTAACCAACTTAACAGTTTGGAAGCTAAAGTTGAAAAAATGAGACCAAAAACACCTGAAGAAAAATTAGAATTAAGAAGTTTAGATTCAGGACCTTATAATCAAAAATTGAGTGATTTTTTTGAAGATAAGCAAGAAGACATGGAAAAGTCAGGAAAAAATGAATATATTTTAACTCAAGACGATGTTGAAAGTTATTCTCCTGGAGATATCAAAAAAAGTTTCAGAAATTTTGGGACTGATGACTCAGAACTTGACTCATTCCAAACAATTAGGTAAAAGAACGGTCCTAATGGACCGTTTTTTAACTTAAAAATATTTGACAAAACAAAGGCTGACACTTATACTTAGTAAACAATTAAAACATAAATAAATGGCGACAAACAATTCCTTAGATTCGGTACTAGCACAGTACGAACAATCAAAACAAGGTGGTTATACTTCCACCTCAAAAATATCTCAAGAAGATAGAATGAAAAAGTATTTCGCGGCAATCCTTAAGGATAACGAAAAACAAGGACAAAAAAGATTACGTATCTTACCAACACCTGATGGTTCTTCACCTTTCAAAGAAGTATGGTTCCACGAAGTTCAAGTAGATGGAAAATGGGTAAAGTTATTTGACCCAGGAAAAAATGACAATGAGCGTTCACCTTTGAGTGAAGTTCATGAAGAGTTAATGTCAACAGGTAAAGATTCCGATAAGGAACTTGCTAAGTCCTACAAACCACGTAAATTCTACATTGTTAAGGTTATTGACCGTGACAACGAGCAAGATGGTGTTAAATTCTGGCGTTTTAAACACAATTACAAAAACGAAGGAATTCTTGACAAAATTATTCCTATTTGGAGAGCTAAAGGTGACATCACAGACGAAACAACAGGTCGTGACATTATCCTTGAATTAACCAAAGCAAAAACCCCAAAAGGTGCGGTTTATACAGTTATCCAAACTGTTATGTACGAAGACGCGGGACCTGTTCACGAAGATGATGAGACTGCAAAATCTTGGATTACTGATGAACTTACTTGGTCTGACGTTTATTCTAAGAAACCTGTAGAATATCTTGAAGCGATTGCACGAGGAGAAACTCCACGTTGGGATAGTGACAAAGGCGGATACTCATATGGAAACTCTGATGAATCAGAAATTTCTATGGGTGGTACATCTGAAAAACAACCAACTATTGACCCACAAGCGGGTGACCAACCTGACGAAGATTTACCATTCTAAGTTATTGAACTTGGACATATACTTAGACGCGATGTCTTAGTAAGTGTCCAAGTTCTTATTTTTTTACAAAACATTTAACAAACACATAGACAATATGGCAATTAAGAAAAACGACTTTAAATCAATTAAAGATAAATTTTCTACGTCTGCGAAATACAAACCCCAAAGGTTTTTTGATTTGGGTAATGATTTCTTGGATGCGGTAGGTTTACCAGGACCAGCGATAGGACATTTGAACATGTTCTTAGGTCACTCAGATACAGGAAAGACAACGGCATTGGTAAAGACTGCGGTTGATGCACAAAAGAAAGGTATACTTCCTGTGTTTATTATTACAGAACAAAAATGGTCATTTGAACATGCAAAATTAATGGGATTTGACTGTGAAGAAGTTGTTGACGAAGAAACAGGAGAATTAGATTGGGATGGGTTTTACATCTTCAATAATAATTTTGATTATATTGAACAAATTACTGATTACATTAATTCATTATTAGACGCACAAGAAAAAGGTGAATTAGATTATAGTTTATGTTTCATGTGGGATTCAGTTGGCTCCGTTCCTTGTAAGATGACTTACGAAGGTAAAGGTGGTAAACAACATAACGCATCAACATTGGCGGATAAGATTGGAATGGGTATTAACCAACGTATTTCAGGAAGTCGTAAGGCTGACTCAAAATTTGAGAATACATTAATCATTGTTAATCAACCTTGGGTTGAGTTACCTGACAATCCATTTGGACAACCAAAAATTAAAGCGAAAGGTGGTGAGGCAATTTGGTTAAACTCATCTTTAGTATTCTTGTTTGGTAATCAAAAAGGTGCGGGAACAACTAAAATTACAGCAACTAAAGATAAAAGAACTATTAAGTTTGCATCAAGAACTAAAGTATCTGTAATGAAAAACCATATTAATGGTTTAGGTTATGAAGATGGAAAAATCATTGTAACACCTCATGGATTTATTGCAGGAAAAGAAGCGTCGGAAGAAAAGGCCTCTATTGAAAAATACAAGAAAGAGTACGCCGACTATTGGAAAGAAATCATTGGAACAGATGGTGATTTTGATTTAAAAGAAGAGAGAGAACAGTCATAACTATAAACCAATACAAGTGATAAAAACATTATTAGTCGATGGGAATAACCTCCTTAAGATTGGATTTCATGGGGTAAAAGATTTTTATCATGATGGTAAACATATTGGTGGAATATGGCATTTTTTAAATACTATCAGAAGATTTATTGAAGAACAAAATTTTGATAAAGTAGTCGTATTTTGGGATGGAGAAGAAAATTCTTTAAGTAGAAAACTTCTCTATCCGAGATACAAAGAAAATCGTACAAAAGAAATTAATGAGTACAAGGAGAGTTCTTTCCAATCCCAAAAAGAACGAGTAAAACAATATTTAGAGGAGATGTTTATTAGACAGATAAACATTACTAATAATGAGGCGGATGATTTAATCGCCTACTATTGTCAGATTTCTCATAACGAACTTAAAACCATTTTTTCGTCAGATAAAGACCTTACACAACTTATTTCCGATAAAGTGAGTGTCTATTCACCTTCTGCTAAACTAACGTATAAGAACGGAGATAAAATCAAACTACAAGATTATTCTATCCCACATGAGAATGTAAAAACTTATAAAATATTGGCAGGTGATAAATCTGATAATATTGATGGAATTTATTATTTAGGTGAGAAAACTTTAATCAAATTATTCCCTGAGCTACTTGACGAAACGGTTAAACTCACCGATATTTTAACAAAGGCAGAAAGATTATTGTCTGAAGATAAAGACAATACCGTCTTAAAAAATCTTCTGTCAGGAAAAACAAAAACAGGTATTTACGGAAACGAATTTTTTGAGATAAATGAAAAAATTGTAGACTTATCAAACCCATTAATTACCGATGAAGGTAAACAATTAGTTGAACTGTATTATACAGAATCATTAGACCCCGATGGGAGGGGACACCGAAACATTATTAAAATGATGATGGAAGATGGATTTTTCAAATTCCTACCTAAAGGGGACGACAATTGGGTGAAATTCCTAACCCCATTTTTAAAATTAACAAGAAAAGAAAAGAAAAAATTTAAACAAAAATAACATGAGAGACCAAGACACAACCAAATTAGAATTCTTAATGATGGTTAACGACAACATCATCGTTCAACGATTTTTCAACGTTAAAGAGTACAATCCTAACGCTAAAAGTTCTACTGAATTGTATGAATACCTTTATGACTTTAAAGGTCAATTGGAGAGAGAATTGAAAATGAAATCTGTTACATATATGTTGGACAATACATATGAGATTTCACAGAATCCTGCTATGTTAGAGACATCAAATACCGATGGTCCAGAACATTTTAACATTTTTATTAAGGTAGGAGACATGACAATTTGTCATAGAAGAATGGATGCAAAAGTCTTCCCACCTAAAATAAGATACACCGTAGACATACGTCCGCACATAAAAAGTATACTTTCGGATTTGACTGACATTTTTTCGTCTAAAAATTTAACATACGAGTACGCTGGAGTTCCGACAAAGGGGTAATATTTATTTTATACAAAACTTAAAAAATATGGCGTCAAACAAAAACTTTGATTATCTCGGAAGTAATTTTCAAATACAATTATTAAATCAAGTCGTGGTGGATAAAGACTTTTCAAGGTCTATCATTGATGTGATTGAAACTAATTATTTTGAAAACAAATACTTCAAGATAATCATACAAATGATTAAAGAGTACTACTCTAAATACGAACACACACCAACGTTTGACACTTTAGAACAAATCACAAAATCAGAATTACAACAAGAATTAGCGTCTAAAATTGTTTTAGATACTTTAACAAAAATCAAAGACGCACCGACTGAGGGACAAGAATTTGTTCAAGAGAAAGCGTTGAAATTTTGTAAACAACAAGAGTTACAAAAGGCGATTACTAAAGCTCAAAAAGTTATTGATGGTGGAGAGTTTGAAAACTACGACACGTTAGAGACTTTGGTAAGAGAAGCATTACAGATTGGTGAAAGAGAAGACGGAATGACTGACATTTTTGCCAATTTGGATGAGGTGTTAAATGAGGATTACCGACACCCAATACCTATGGGAATTCCTGGTATTGATAGACTACTTAAGGGTGGTCTCGCTAAAGGGGAGATAGGTGTGATATTAGCACCAACAGGAGTCGGTAAGTCAACCTTACTAACTAAGATTGCTAACCATTCATTTAACTTGGGGTACAATGTCCTACAAATCTTCTTTGAAGATAACCCTAAAATTATTCAAAGAAAACACATTACTTTATGGACCAAAGTTCATCCTGATGAGTTAACCTTAAAGAAAGATGAGGTAATGGCTAAAGTTAATCAAATTAAAAATTCTATGGAGAATAAGTTGATTATGAAAAAACTTCCATCTGATACTGTAACCATGTTACAAATCAAAAACCAAATCAGAAAACTAATTGCTGACGGTACTAAGATTGATATGGTATTACTTGATTATATTGATTGTGTAGTACCTGATAAAAACTTAGGAGATGAATGGAAGTCTGAAGGGTCTGTAATGAGAGGGTTTGAATCAATGTGCCACGAATTAAATCTGGCAGGTTGGACTGCAACTCAAGGTAATAGGAGTTCAATCTCTTCTGAGGTTGTAACAACAGACCAAATGGGTGGGTCAATTAAGAAAGCTCAAGTTGGTCACGTAATCATTTCCGTGGCAAAAACATTACAACAAAAAGAAATGAAATTAGCAACTATTGCGATTACCAAATCACGAATCGGTGATGATGGTGTTGTCTTTGAAAACTGTAAATTTGATAACGGTATGTTAGAAATTGATACGGAATCATCTGTAACATTCTTAGGTCTTGAAGAACAAAACGAAGAGAAAAACAGACAAAGGATTAAAGATTTATTAGACAAACGAAAACAAAGAGAAGAAAAAAATTAAAAAAATGAACGAAAAAATATTAAAAGAAAATCCCGATAGATTTGTGATTTTTCCAATCCAACATAATGATATATGGGAATATTATAAAATGCACCAAGCCGCATTTTGGACCGCAGAGGAAATTGATTTAACAGGGGATATTAGAGATTGGGAAAACCTTTCGGATAATGAGAAGTATTTCGTTAAGAACGTATTGTCGTTCTTTGCGGCATCTGATGGAATTGTAAATGAAAACTTAGCTGAGAATTTTTACCGAGAGGTTCAGTACCCTGAGGCTAAATTCTTTTACGGTATACAGTTGGCAATGGAGAATATCCACTCACTAATGTATTCTTTATTGATAGACACCTATGTCTCAAATGAACAAGAAAAAGATGAATGTTTTCATGCAATTGATAGATTACCTGCAGTTCAAAAGAAAGCAAAATGGGCACTTGAGTGGATTGAAAACGGTTCATTCCAAGAAAGATTAGTAGCCTTTGCTGCCGTTGAAGGTATATTCTTCTCAGGTTCGTTTTGTTCTATTTTTTGGTTAAAATCAAGAGGTATTATGCAAGGACTATGTAATGCAAACTCACTGATATTTAAAGATGAAAATCTACATTGTGATTTTGCAATTCACTTATTAAATAATCACTGTGAAAACAAACCATCCGAGAAAAGAATTAAAGAAATTTTATTTTCTGCATTGGAGATTGAAAAGGAGTTTATCACAGAGTCACTACCAGTATCTTTGATTGGTATGAACTCAAATTTAATGAAACAATATCTTGAATTTGTGGTGGACGGGTTACTTATTAAATTTGGTTATAAGAAACACTTTAACGTGGAACAACCATTCAAATTTATGGAACAAATTGCCGTGGAAACTAAAGGTAATTTCTTTGAGTCTAGAACGGTTGAGTATCAAAAAGCAAAGCTTAATGAGACAATTTCCTTTACAGACGATTTTTAATCAACTATTTTATTAAACTATGATGTCACTAAGAATTAAAAAAAGAGGTGGGGACGACGCGTCCTTTAACCCACAAAAAATTTATAATAGAATTAAACGAGCTTCAAAAGGGTTGAGTGTTAATTCAGATGAAATCTTTATCAAGGTAATTACTTCAGTACCAACTGAGGGTTTAATTACCACTAAAGAATTAGATAAACTTATCTATGAAATTGCCGCGGCTTTTACAGGTAGTCATCACGATTACTCAAGATTGGCTTCGTCAGTTGCTATTTCATCTTACCATAAAGAAACTGAACCAAGTTTCTCAAATACTATGCACATGTTACATGATGATGGTATTGTTAATGATGAATTCATGAGTATGATTGAATCATATGGACCTGATAAAATTGATGAAGTTATTAATCATGATAATGATTATAATTTTGACTACTTTGCTTGGAGGTCCCTTCAAGAAATGTACCTATTAAAACTATCAGGTGGTAAAGTGGTTGAACGACCACAACATATGTATATGAGAGTTGCTATTTGGGTAACAAAATCATTTGAACAGGCGGTTGAGTATTACAAGTCATTGTCTAATCAATTAATTTCACCTGCAACACCAATCATGATTAACGCGGGAACTAAAGTTCCTCAATTAGCGTCATGTGTGTTACATTACAATAATTCAGATTCTCGTAACGGGTTATTAAACACTTTAAATGACATCTCAACATACTCATCTGATGCTGCAGGTATTGGGTTATCTATGTCTAACATCCGAAGTAAAGAAAGTAGAATTTCTTCTTCAGGAGGATTTGCAGGAGGATTGTTAAAGTACTTGAAAATTGTTAATGAATCACTTAGATTCTTCAATCAGCAAGGACGTAGACCTGGTTCTGCAGCAATCTATCTTGAACCTTGGCATAAAGATATTTTTGATTTATTAGATATTAAAAAGAATACGGGAGCTGAGGAATTAAGAGCGAGAGATTTATTTACGGCACTTTGGATTCCTGACAACTTCATGAGAGCGGTTAAGAATAACGGTGATTGGTATCTGTTCTGTCCTAATGATATTTTAAAAAGTGGTATTAAACCATTACAAGAGTGTTACGGTGATGAGTACGAAGAGAATTACAAAAAGGCGGTTTCTATGGGTCTTGGTAAGAAAGTTAAAGCTCAAGAAGTTTGGAATAAAATTATTGAATCCCAAGTTGAAACAGGGGTTCCTTATCTTTGTTCTAAAGACAGTGCTAACAGAAAGACTAATCATCAGAATATTGGTGTTATTAAACAATCAAACTTGTGTAATGAAATTTATCAATTTACTGATGAGAACACAACCGCAATTTGTACATTATCATCCATGGTGTTGAAGAACTTCATTATTGATGGAAAATTTGACTTCCAACTATTATATAGTGAGGTTAGAAAAGTTGTTAAAGCATTAAATAAAGTAGTTGATATCAATAGTTACTCAACTGAGAAAGGACGTAAAGGAGGTCTTGACCAAAGAGCTATCGCAATTGGAACTCAAGGATTGGCTGACGTTTTTTATTTAATGGATTATATTTTCACTTCTGAGGAGGCTCGTAAACTAAACAAAAATATTTTTGAAACGATTTACTTTGCAGCAATTACAGAAAGTATGGAGTTGTGTAAATCAGGTCAATATAAACCTTACTCTCACTTTGAAGGGTCGCCGATGTCAAAAGGAAATTTCCAATTTGATATGTGGGGATTAGACTATGAAGGATTAGGAGGAATGTGGGATTGGGATTCACTTAAATTAGAAGTGTCTAACCATGGTGTTTGTAACTCATTATTTACGGCTCAAATGCCTGTAGCATCTTCAGCAAAGATTACAGGTTCTTTTGAAATGACTGAACCCGCTCACTCGGCATTGTTTAACAGACGAGTTGTTGGTGGAGAAATTATGATTGTTAACAAATACTTAATTAGTGATTTTGAAAAGATTGGACTTTGGAGTGAAGATTTAAAAAATGAAATCATTATTAATGAAGGGTCAATTCAGAATGTTAACTTTAACAATCATATTGATTTGGAAGATAAGAGATATAACTTCAAAGTTAAAAGAGTGGAACATTTAATTCAAAAATACAAAACCATTTGGGAAATTTCTCAAAGAGAGTTAATTGATATGGCGGCAGAACGAGCACCATTCATTGACCAATCACAATCAATGAATATCTACATGGCTAACCCAACATTGTCTAAAATTACCTCATCACATTTCCACTCATGGGAAAAAGGTTTAAAAACTTTGTGTTACTATGTAAGAACTAAAGCGATATCCACAGGGGCAAAACACTTGGCGGTTGATATCTCTAAAATGGAGAAATCAAAACCAATAGTTGAAAAACCTAATGTTGATTTTAGTAATATGAATTTACCTGAAAAACCAATAGATAGTCAATTTGATTGTTTTGGTTGTTCATCTTAATTACGACATTAATCCCGACACTTAGTCGGGATTTTGTTTTTAAGTTATATTTATTAATTAAAACACGATGAACATTAAAAACATTTTAATTACCGAAATAGAAAAGAAAATTATTAGAGAAATGTATGGGATGATTACTGAGGAAGATTCAAAACCAATCAGAATTAGACATAAAGATACATCAAGATACGATGTTAATTCAACAGACCCTAAAAATTTTATAGATAAATTTGTAAATGATTTGGTTACCAAAATAGATGCGACTCCTGGAGGTAAACAAATGAGAGATAGTGGTAAGATGACTATAGTAAGTTTACTAACTCAAACAGGTGCTAGTAATCATTGGGGAGGTAAACCGACAGGTTATGATTTTGAAAATAATTTAACAACACCCGCATCGTCTAAAATTGAAACGGAACTTTACGATAAAAATAAAGATTTGTCTAAAAGAAGAGGTGATGATTTTAATAAATTGTTACAAACTAAATTAGATAAATTTGGTATTAAATTTTCACCTCAAACAAAAATGGCAACTTCTGCAGATGTTATTAATACAGGAGGTAAAAATGACGAACAAAAAGACTCATCCAAATACCCGAATAACGGTCAATATGTTGGACTTACTTTATCATTACAATACGCGGATAAAATAACTACACAAACAACCTCACCAACTAAAGTGAACATTGCCTCATTTCAAAGTTGGAAAGATATTAAATCAGACCACATATTAACAGGGTCTTATTTTTGTGATGGTACTAATAGTGAAAAACGTGGAGCTTCTAGTGATACTTATGAAAGTGTTTGTTCTAAATTACCTGAAAATTTAAGAAATCATGACCACATATCCGCATTTGAAATAAAATGGGGACCTAATGTTATTGGAGCGACTTATACTGTACCCGTCGCAAGATGGATGTTTATATGGGGACCTGACAATAAAATAACCTCAATCTACAGAAAACAATACAATAAGAAATATCCTGTGGACCAAAGTTTACCTGAACAACAAGTAACTCTTGATGACCCGACTTTAAAATTCTTTATGGGAATATCAGAAGGTCAAACCGCAACTGGCGGGGAAAGATACAAAAAATATGTGTTACCTTTCATTAAAAAATAATAAAACTATTTAATTTACCTTTAATAATAGGGAATTGACACACAGTAGTTGGTATTTTGTTTTTATAACTATTTATTGAAAATACCACGACACTATATTTATATTATATGGCAGAAGGAAAAACATATGGAGTTAATTTCCCTTTTAGAGATTCTTTAAAAGGTAACTATCTTTCTTTATCACAAACCGCTGATGAGGAGGTAAGAAGTAGTTTAATTCATTTATTATTAACAAGAAAAGGTACAAGATATTATTTACCTGATTTTGGAACAAGATTATATGAATATATTTTTGAACCTATGGACGCTCCTACATTTTCTGATATTGAGTCTGAAGTTAGAGATTCGGTGGCGGAATACATTCCTGGTATTACTATTACTAAAATTAGTGTCACCGCGGCATCGGATGGTGAAGAGGACAAAGGAACTTACGTTCAAGGGGACACAAGAGTTTACCGAGTACCTGGTATTAGTGAAAAGGAACACACTGCCAAAATTAAAATAGATTATATCATTACGGATTCCGCTTTTAATCAGAGTGATTTCGTAATCATTAATATTTAATGATATATGGCAAATAAAAAAATATCGTATACTACGAGGGACTTTCAGTCAATAAGAACTGAATTAATTAATTTTACCCGAACATATTATCCTGAACTAATTGATAATTTTAACGACGCGTCAGTATTTTCTGCGTTATTAGATTTAAATGCCGCGGTAAGTGATAACCTACAATTTAACATTGATAGAAGTATACAGGAAACTGTATTACAGTATGCCCAACAAAGGTCTTCTATTTTCAACATTGCAAGAACCTATGGATTAAAAGTACCAGGTCAAAGACCTTCAGTTGCGTTAGTTGATTTTGCGATAACTGTTCCTGCGTTTGGAGATAAAGAAGATTTAAGATATTGTGGTATCCTTAGAAGAGGTTCACAAGTTAACGGTGCAGGACAAGTATTTGAAACGGTTTATGATATTGATTTTGCATCTGCCATTAATGCTGAAGGATACCCAAACAGATTAAAAATACCAAACTTTGATTCCAATAATAAATTACTCAATTATACTATTGTTAAAAGAGAAACGGTTGTTAACGGGATTACCAAAGTTTTCAAGAGAGTAGTAACTGCAAATGATGTTAAACCATTCTTTGAAATGTTTTTACCTGAAAAAAATGTTTTAGGTGTGACAAGTGTATTATTAAAAGACGGTACTCAATACGCTAATATGCCCTCATCACAAGAATTCTTAGGTCTTGACAATAGATGGTACGAAGTTAAAGCTTTAGCTGAGGATAGAGTTTTCATTGAGGACCCTACTAAAGTATCTGACCAACCTGGAATTAAGGTAGGTAAGTATGTTGTTACAAGTGACAAATTTATTACCGAATACACACCTGAAGGTTTTATGAAATTAACTTTTGGTGGTGGTAGTCAGTCCGCTGATGAACAATTACGAGAATTTGCTAGAAATGGTTATAAATTAGATTTGTATAAATACTCAAACAACTTGGCATTGGGTAGTACATTAAAAGCGAACACGACCATGTTTATTCAATATAGAATTGGTGGAGGTACAGGAAGTAATTTAGGTGTTAGTGTTATTACACAAATTGGTACAGTTTCTTTCTTTGTTAACGGTCCTTCAGATTCAGTCAATACAAGTGTGGTTAATTCATTAAGTTGTAACAATGTAACCGCGGCAATTGGGGGAGCGGCATCACCAACAACTGAAGAGGTTAGAAACTTGGTGGCGTTTAACTTCTCAGCACAGAACAGAGCGGTTACTGTAAATGACTATGATTCGTTAATTAGAACAATGCCATCACAATTTGGGGCACCTGCAAAGGTTGCAATAACTGAGGAGAATAACAAGATTAAAATTAAAATGTTATCTTTTGACGACTCAGGTAAATTAACCGAAATAGTATCAGACACATTAAAGAATAATGTTGCAAACTACCTATCCAACTATAGAATGATTAATGATTACATCTCAGTTGAAACCGCAAGTGTTATTGATTTGGCGATGAATATTGATGTTGTTTTAGATAATAGCCAAACTCAAGGAGCGATAATTTCTCAGATTGTAAACATTGTTACAAATTACTTTGACCCAGCAAATAGACAAATGGGTGAGAATGTTTATGTTTCAGAAATTAGAAGGTTAATTCAAGCAGAAAATGGAGTTATCTCGGTATCAGGAATCCAAGTATTCAACAAGGTTGGAGGACAGTACTCATCATCTCAAACGTCACAAGCTTATTTAGACAGTACAACAAGAGAAATCCAATTAATTGATGAGACAATCTATGCTGAACCTAGTCAAACTTATCAAGTTAGGTTCCCAAACAAGGATATTAACGTAAGAGTTAAGAATCTATCTACAGTTAATTTCTCCTGATAATTTATTTTAATAATTTATGGTTTATCTTTTTGAAAATGGTATATAAACTATTTATCAAAAAAGATTTAAATGTCAAATTCATATAGAATAAGAACTCAAGTAGGTGTAGATAAATCAATTAAAGTATTAATTGACCAAGAATTTGAATATCTTGAAATTTTATCACTTAAAGTACTACAGAGTCAAATTTACACAAGACAATGTTCAGACTATGGTGTTGTTATAGGTAGAGTCACCGCAAACGATGGTTTCGGTATTCCTAATGCCAAAGTTTCAGTTTTCATCCCATTAACTGATGAAGACTCAAACAACCCAATAATTTCTGACTTATATCCATACAAAACTTTATCAGAATTAAATGAAGATGGGTATAGATATAATTTATTACCTTATATTCAATCATATAGTGAACATACCCCAACAGGAACTTTCTTCACTAAGAATGATGTTTTAGTTGACCCTACATTAATTGAGGTTTACGACAAATATTTTAAGTATACTGCAAAAACTAATGATAGTGGTGACTACATGATATTTGGTGTTCCTGCAGGACCCCAAACAATTCATATTGATGTTGATTTATCAGACATTGGTGAATTTTCATTATCACCTCAAGATTTGGTTAGAATGGGGGTTGCCTCACCTAATCAAGTTGCTGGAACCAAGTTTAAATCGTCAACTAATTTAAATGAACTACCTCAGATTATATCAATAAATAGAGTTATTGAAGTTGAGCCATTATGGGGACAACCCGAAGTTTGTAATTTAGGTATTACAAGAACAGACTTTGATTTAACGGGTGAAGTGAACATTACAATTACTCCGACATCTATTTTTATGGGGTCTATCTTTTCATCTAATGACGACCAATTCCAAAAAAGAAACTGTAAACCAAAATTAAAACAAGGTAAGTTATGTAATTTAGTTACAGGTCCTGGTGAAATATTGGCAATTAGACAAACAATACAACAAGATTCTGCGGGACAACCTATATTAGAAACTGTAGATTTAGAAAGTGGTGGACAAGTTATAGATGAAAATGGAACATGGTTAATTGACGTCCCAATGAATTTAGATTACGTCATTACTAATGAATTTGGTGAAAGAGTTCTTTCTAATGACCCTAATAAAGGAATTCCAACAAAGGGAAAATATCGTTTTAAGGTTAAGTGGAATCAATCACCTTCACTAAGTGAATCAGTTAAACGAGGGTATTTCTTAGTACCTAATGTTAGAGAATACGGGTGGTCATCAAGTAATGTTGACCCACTTAGACAATCCCCATCAAGTATAGTTTACCAAGAAGCAATCAAATCGTATTCATTCAGTTTAGATTGGAATGATTATGCCGATGTGCAATCAGCAATTAATTGTGAGGATACTTTTTATGAAATGAAGTATAATAAAGTTTATACGGTGTCTCAAATGATTGACCAGTATAGACGAGGATATTTACCAAACCGTATGATTACGGTAAAAGACATTTTGGATGAATCGTGTGAGAGTGAAAATGTAAAATTCCCAACAAATGATTCAATCCTTAGATTTGATATTATTTATCTGTTGTTTGTTATGATGATGTTCATTTTCAAACCTACACTATACCTTTTATTAATTACCGTCCACATATTGGCGTTTTTCTTAATGTTAATTGGACCAATATTAGCGGTGATTGTTGGAGTTGTAATGGAGATTGTTTTTGTAATATGTAATTTTATTAACGGAATTATTTGGGCTATAAATTTAATCCCTGGAGTAGATATTGATGGGTTAGATTGTCCATCACAACAAGACATTAAAGACGCGGTTAATAGTTGTTTAACATTATATAAAAAATTTACTCATTTAAATTTACCTAATTTATCTTACCCTGATTGTGAATTATGTTCATGTAAAGAAGGTGAATTGGTTGAAGATACAACATCAAGTGACCCGAGTACTTCAGGTCTTTATACAGGATTAACGGATTCAGGAATTAATAGTGTATTATCCCGATATCAAGTATTAAACAATTATAATATTATTGGGGCGAGTTATCCAGGAAACTTCCAAGGGATTATTGCAGGAGGTAATATTAATACCTCATCACCAACCGCAACAAGTAGAGCACCTCAAATGACTACATATGGAGATGATGGTGGAGGTAATAGACATTTATTTACATCAAGTTTAACATTAGCAGAAAGAATAAACCTATTCAATAATAAAGCAAAGTACTTTGATGATTTAGGAGGGACTAATCCTGGTGGGGGACAAAATAGAATTAAAGTTACATTTGACACCGATTTAAATGTACCTGCAACAACCTACCATTACGATAATATTGTAATGATTTCATGTCAACCGAGTCAATTAGGTAATTTTCAATTAGGTCAAATAGTTTCATTTCAAGATGTAACATTAAGCGGTGATAAAAATTTAACAGGATATACTTTAACTAATCAGTTTGGGACCAATGGTATAACAGGAACCTCAATCAATGATTCAGGTAATATTACCGTTAGTTACGCTAATCCTGCAACACCAACAGGATTACCTGTTCAAACAACGGTATATAATATTACCCAAAACCCTGACGATGCAAGTTATGCAAAATTTGCAATGGACGTTGAATACTTCCAAGTAATTACCGCGATGACTTATAATACTTTTTCAGGATTAACAAATGCTACGGGGAGTGATTTGAGTTTAAATAAACGTTATTTGAATAATAACATGACATTCGCGTATGTTAGTTCAGATAACTGTGTTGCTCAGTTATCACCTATGGTTATCCCTATGAACCCATTACAGTTATATACCGATGGGGCATCACAAGTTTTAGTGTTCTTAGTTAGAGGTGTTGACCCATACTCAACAAGAAAAAATAATTCATATGATTTTAGTAGAATTTTTGGTTATTCATCATGGAATCAACCAGGGTTAACTGTTACAGGTAGTTTTAAATTAAATCACCCTATAAAAGGAGGTTTAGGTTCGGTAAAACATAATATGACGAGTAATGTCACGTCAATTGACTTGACAACTTCAGAATATCTTTATTATGAATCTTTTCACTTTCAACCTGAAACAAACCCATCAAACGCGGGATTCTCAGCATTTACATCTAACTTACCGTCTTATTATTCATCATTAGATTCTACAACATTTGGATTTACACCTACGGGTGGAGTTGGGATGTCAATCGCTTGTGACAATGGAATTTATAACGTTGCATCAGTTAAAACACAATCATCAAATCCTTTATCAAGTGTTTCTCAAAACGGATTCACTATTGAATGGGATGGTTCATCTTCTTTACTTGGATGTGGTCCTAATGATTTATACTTTACATGGTCAACTAATTCATATCCTACTGATAATAGAGGATATTTTGAAAGAGAGATTGTTGAAGGTGGTTCGGTAATGTTACAAAGAGTACAATTAACACCTGAAGGAACAATATATAATAAATCATTTTATTATGCACCAAGATACTCAAATTCTACGGTATATAATTATAATGGTTTAGGAACTAATAACCGTCAGATTATTATGAGGTCAGATAGGTTACCGTTATCAACAAGTGTACAAGAGACGGCAAATAACAGTTTCGCATTACAAAATAACTCAACGTTTGCAGCATATTTAATTAGTGATGACGGAACATCTTTAAATGTTGGTGGTACGGCTTCTAACTCACCATCAGTTGCTGAAGGAGGTGAAACGCAGGAAGAAGGATTACCATCATTTACTCCAAATGTATTAGCGAGTTTTAGTTGTGGACAAATGGTTCCATTAAATTGTTATTATGATAATTCAGGAGAAATTGCAATTGAGAATGTTGGAAATAACTGTTATGAGAATGGAGTTACGGGTAGTAAAATTATGGAAAATGGTTGTTATGTTACGGTAACTGCAATATTTCTTTCATTACCAAAAGATATTCAGTTGTTAACTGAATGGACATCAAGACTACAAATTACCTTTGGTGCTTGTAGAGACGTATGGTCACATATTTTCACAAATAATTGGATTAACGGAACGTTATACGCATTTTCATTTAAAAATGATAGATTCTTTAATAGTCAAAATGTTCCGTCAAGTTATTACTGTAAAGACACTATTATATTACATCCAACAACTAATAATTTTTACTACAGAAGTAGTCCTTGGAACGGTTCAGGGTTTATTGGTGCAAACGCTCCAAACGGGATTTTTGGACCTGATGGGGGTAACGACAAAAACCTTAAATTCCCAACGACTATAATGGACTTAGGACCAAGAAGTCAGTACCTACAAGAGATTGTCATGTCAGATGATTATGATGGGTATGTTGTTAATAAATTAAATTCAACAACTTTTACAGATGTGTCAGAAATTTTAAATTTATTAATTATTAGTAGATTAACAAATACAAGTTTCTTGGGTCAATTAATTGGTGTTGGTGGTGGTAATATATTATCATATTTTAATCAAAGAGGTAAACGATTTGTTGACGCGGATTACGCTCAAATGTTATCCATTAGTTCTGAATTAGGTGTTGCGGACTTTGAGCCTGATAATTACCCACCAATAGTTGGAGCTCAAGACCCAGTCTATTTTAACGGTGCTGGTAGTTCAGATGGTATTATTGGTATATTCTTTTCTTCGGATACTCAAGTTAGAGATTACATAACACCTAAAAGGACCATAATTGACAATACTGCAACGGTCACTAACCCATGCGGATTTAATTACTTTAGTGTATTCACACAAGAAGTTCCTTTTTACCAATGGGAGGTTAAAACAGGAAACCCTGACAGTATTTTTGGTTCCCAAAGTAATGATTGGTATACAACACCAATAAGTGGAGGTAATTTCTTTACTCACAAATATCAAACAATGGACAGGATAGATATTAATTCAAGATATTTTAGAACTAATGGAAGTACTGAGACTAAAGACTTTAAAGGTTATATTTATTCAGTTGATGGTTCAGGTAATTATGACCCTAATACGGCGTCTCAAAATCCTAATAATCCATTACCAAGAACAATAACCGTGGGAGCACCATTCCATTTTTATTTTGGTTTAAAGAAAGGTAAAACTGCGTTTGATAGATTTGCTGCTAAATGGATATCATTTGAAACAATAACAGATTAATATGGGGAATAGACAAGATACAAGAGTTATATTAGGTTCGTTAAGGTATAAATCGGCCCCTGACACAACATTGTTGTTTGAGGTTCCATTAATACAAACAACAAAAGAAAATGTTGAGTTTGATAGAAGTATTGATGTTGACTTAGAACAAGTTTTTAACGATGAAAGACAAAACTCAGACATTATTAGACCAACTTGTAAGTTCTCCTTACTTTTTGAAAATGCTTATTCAGGGTTCACTAATTATCCACCATTTGAAAATAATTTATATTATTTAAATGCTGAGACCGCAGCAATTGCATCATGTGGGTTACCTAATCCGTTGTCAGTTTCTTGGACAGGATTACCACAATATAATGAATTTGATTTTATTAGAACAGATTATAATGTACCTGGTTATACCCAACCACCGAATCAACATTTAAATTTTATACCTAAAAGTGCATCAAGTTATAATTGGAATTTTTATATGAGTTATGCGTATGAAAACGATTATACAAAACCTATGACCGCAACGGATAAAAAAACAAACACTGTTTTAAATTGGATAGTTGGTGACGGGATACCGTTTATTATTGAAAACACGGTATATAAAGGAATAAATACCGTTTCATTTAGATGTCCTGTTAAACATGGGATGTCAGTCGGGGATTCGGTTAAACTAAGTATTAATTATAATGGGGAAGACATTTTTCAAATAGATTCATTAGGTAATAGTACTTTTGATAGTGACCTTTATGTTTTTAATCTTATCAATGTTGGGTATTTAGGAACCACATTTAATAACGGAACTACGGGAACTGCTAAACGAATAATTATTAGGGATAGTGTTGATGACACTATTTCTACATACTATGTTAGACGAAACAAGATATTAACTAATTCTGATAATGCGGTTTTAGTCAAAGCGGGGTTTGAACAAAACATCTTTGGAGAAAAGAAAAAATACGAAAGTAGTGGATATACCCCAACTCAAACCGCAAGAGTTTCAATTAAAGAAGGTTCACAATCATATACTTTATCTTTTAATAAAGACATTTTAGTTAATCCTATTAGAGATAATCAAAAAAGACCAATCACTGAATTATATTTTACGGTTGTTTATAAAGGTTATTTTGGGTGGATGTTTGGAATTCCTAATAGTACAGGTGGATATTATGGTTTAAAACAAGGTTACGATTTTAATTTACCATTAAATTCATTAGGTCAACCTAGTAGTTGGTGGAGTAATTCAAATTCAAACTCGGATGCTAATTTATCTGTCGGTACTTATAGTACTTCGGAAAGTGTTGGATATGGACCAGGTGGAGGACCAATTACCTTTACTTATATTAAATCACTAAATGAAGGTGAAATAATTGATGGGGATTATTGTGAATGGAACGACTACGAACAAAGTGAAAGAGTTATCTCAAATCTATTTCATAAATTAAGGTACAATCCCTTTTCATTTAGAATTGGTACAACACCATCAAATCAACTTGGATATTATTATCAACCTCACCACGTCTTAACTACAAAAGTATTTTCGGATTATATTGAAAATGGAAACCCTGTTAATGTGGTCGGAATACCCGATTACGCTCATTTCTCAACAACACAGAATTTATTTATATGGAGAGATTTATATCCATATGGTTTTATTGATAGTACAGGAATAGGTGTTAATTATCCATTTTTAAATGGTACTCATTACCCGTTTAAAAACATTATTTTCAGAATAATCCCTGAAGGAACTAATTATAAAGAACAAACCATAATCGCAGAACCAATATCAGATAATTGTGAGTAATAAATTTTTATTTACCATTCCAAAAGGAAACAAAACAATTGATTTACCAATAGAAATTAAATGGGATTTTTATGGTAGAGATGATAGTATTGAACTGTATGAGGAAGAAGTTTTAGTTGATATTATTGGAGTCCCTAAAGATTTTGAAATTTTAAGATTTAGTCATAATTCTTATATTCCTTATGAAGAAACCGCAATAAAATATGATTTTTATTTTTATAGTGGGGTGTCAAGTAATGTTAGTGCGTCAACATCAACTGATTGGGTTAATAGTTATTTAGCTGAAGGATTTCAAGCTGATGAAGTGTATTACTACACCAAACCATTTACTAAGTCATTTTTTAAACTTGATTTTTACGATACTAAAGAAGCCCAAAGTCAAACAAATTATTTTACAATTATAATACCTGTACAACAAGGTGCGACTGAAAATGTAAGTATTTCACCACTAACCCCTAATGTTAATATTAGAATACCATCATATAAATTAGATTTTGTTGGAGATAAGGAAGGGTTTTTTATTTATTGGTTAAAAAATGAATTATTCCTTAACATTGATACTTTTTATATGACCGCAAAATTCTTTGACGGTAGATTAGGTGTCTTTGTTAAGATGATGAACGAACCACAATCATCGTTACCTGATAAATTCAACTTTGACGCTAGCCGTTATTTTTATAACAAAGTGGTTTTAGATTACACAACAAAAACTTATGAAGTGTTTAATTATTTAGATAACCGAATAGGTACGGGAACACCGATAAAATGGTATGAATATGTTAACCCATAATGGACGATAGATATTACAGTATACGAATTTCACCTGAAGTTATTCGTGGGGATTTATTCACGACACCGTATAATGCGGGGTATTCTCAATTTAATTTAAGTGGAGACCCATGTTGTGATACAACCACAACAACAACGACAAGTCAATACACTGGATTTACCTATGTTTATTCATCAATGACTCAAGTCTTGACAGGTGGTACAGATGGGACATCTTTATTAACAGGTTTAACTCTACCAATTTTTCTTACTGAGAATACGGTTGATATTGGATATTATTCGGTATTTGACGGAATGGTTACTCAAAAAGATACCATGACAAACTTTTTGTTTTCTGCAACAACATACGACCCGTTTACATATTATTTTTATAATACATCAGATACAGAATTTAAAAAATATCTTGCCTTTGCCACCTATCAGATTGATTGGGGGGATAGTTCACCAAGTGAAATAGTTAGTACTACTTCTCCGAGTTATTACAGTCATACTTACGCGTCTGCGGGTGTTTATACGATAACAATGTCGGGGATGAGTCCTTGGGGTTATAATGTAATTAAAAAAGATGTCACAGTTCCGTTCACAAATGTTGTTGCAACCAACCCTAATGGGACTGCCTATTTTTACCCATCAGGAGGTAATTGGACAGGAACACCATTAATGTATGATTACATATTCACAGGAGATTCTAATTGTGATATATATGACCAATCAAGTTACAATTATACAACAGTACCATTCTTAGTTACAGGGTATACAAATTCAACCATGAGTGATTTAGTTCAATATGGAAGTAAGTACGACCCAACAAGATTTTCAGGTAAGTACAAACTTGGAGTACAGGTAACAGGAACGTCAGGGAGTATTGGAACATTTTGGGGTCCATCTGTGGATAACTTATATACTGCCTATACAATTAATGACATTAACTACTATGATTATAATGACGGAACAACAATTTTTACGGTTTATTCATCAGGGATGACACCTGACATGATGGTTTGTTCGGCAATAACAAAAAATGAGGTATTATTAAACGTAATTGATGAAGCAGAAATACAATCCAATGTATTTATAGAACGAGGGAAGAACTCTGTTTTAGAAAGGTTGGAGAGATTAGGTGAAGTTGATAATGTTGGAGACCTTGAAAAATACGGATACAAATTCTTTAATGTAATTAATATATAATATGGCAACAGGAACATACGGAACAATAAGACCAGCTGATGTATCACCCGAAGATGTGGACATCATCTTAAACTACACCCCATCAAGAGATGAGACTGATAATTTTGTGTTAACTAAATTAGACGCTCCGTCTATTTTAAAACCATATTTTAATAATGCTGATACGGGAGGTAATGCAGGTATTGAAATTTTAGGTGGGTTATACAACTTAAAATTACCTGCGGACCAATTTAATAAGATTGGTATCTACACATTATTGATTAGACCTGCTCAAATTAGAACTACGATTTTAGATTGTGGGGTTTTATCGGCATTACCTAATGTTAGAGGGGTTGTAATTGACTTAAACTCAGTCCCAACACAATATAGAAATAAATTTATTAACCAAGGTTTAGTTGGATTTAGAATTGAATACTTAAATTCTGACGGGACTAAAATCCCTAACTTTTTTAGATTGATTACCTCATCTTTCTTTTGTGAACCTGTTGTTCAAAATTTAACTAACACATCACAGAAAGCTATTAGATATAGATATACTGATAATAATACTAATTTAATATTTTGTACCTTATCACCATCTTCGGCACCAACAAATAAACCGAATTCTATTCCGTATATTGGTCAACCCGACCAAAGTATTATTATTACAAATACATTCTTCAATCCAATAACATTAGATGTTGAGATTGCAGAACATGACTTCTCAACGTTAGCAATTGCATTATTTGGTAATCAAACTAAATCAATTGATGATGGTATCTACACATTATACGATAGTCAAAATAACATCTACAAACAATACAACTTGTATGAAATTAGAGACCAATTTAATGAGTTGTTGTATGAGGTTAGACAAGATAGAGGGGATAATATTGATTTTAGTAAAAACTTTACAAACATTACACAATAATGGCGGTTAAAAAATATACTTGTCCACCACAATCAGCAACAGGTGCTGGTACATTCTCTGACAACTTAGTTGGACTACAACTTGTTGCGGGAGGAGGTCTTACGCAAGGAAATTTTAATTTTATAACGTCAACTAATGAAAAAACTAATAGAACTTTTAGTACAGGTACTTTTTCGGACCCTATTAATTTAGATTCATTAGGGATTAATAGTATTAATCAATCAAAATCAATTGTTGAGAATAATTTTAAAGTTTACCCTAACTTTGACTTAAGTCAGGTTACTAACTTCACAATGTATGGGTCAATGAGTAAAAGGATGTCAGCATCTATTACAACAATCATTAGTTATTTCCCTGCAGGTATTGAATCTACATACATGGGGTCTAATTATGTTTCAGGTCCTACTGCGGTTAATATTGTTTATAATATCACTGATGATGAAACTAGTTTTGATTTAGACGTAACAAGATTACGTAATCCATTTGATGTTGATTTTACAACTAACTCAACAAGAAATTTACAATTAAAGGAAGTACAAGTTTCACCATTAAGAGACATGACACTTCAATATACAAAATACTCATTATATTTTAAAGGTGACGGGTATAACGTCACAGGTATTGTCCCAACTACGGGATTAACTAACGGAACATTAAAAGTATATGTTACTGGAAACCCATTCTCAGGTGAACCCATCACTAATGAAAACTTGGTCATTAGACCAAATGACATGGAGGTTAATAAAGTATTTAACGAAGAACTTGATGAGGTTGAAAATTTCTTATTAAACCGAAACGTTACTCCTAAATACACATCGGTATTTAAAGTTCCGAGAGAAAATGAGGACGGTACTTATTATATACAAAATTTGAATACCACATGGCCATTATATGGTAGTTGGAATATTGACATTGTTACTAAAGCGTTCTCAAGTTATTTGACAATTATTAACGATGTAAGTGATTCTTTTGATTTATATAAAACAAATTTAGTTTCTAGATTTTTAACAACGGGGGCTTTTAAAGAGTTTGATACTTCGGAACATAAAGTTGAAAAGGTATTACAAGTTTACGGTAAAAGTTTTGATGATATTAAAAAATATATCACCGCATTATCATTCATGACCTCGGTTAATTATAATGTTGGTAATGACATACCATCACAATTACTTAAAAATTTGGCACAAACTCTTGGATGGGCCACAAACATTTCACCAATATCTGAAACTGAATTATTAAATTCTGTGTTTGGGGAGAAAAATAGTAACACATCGGTTTACCCTGGAGTATCTCAAGAACAAACACCCGACTCATTAAATTACCAATACTATAGAAATTTAATATTAAACTCTGCTTATCTATTTAAATCTAAAGGAACAAGAAAATCTATTGAAATTTTATTAAGATTGATTGGTGCTCCCGAAGCATTAATTGAATTTAATGAACATGTTTATTTGGCAGACCAAAAAATTAATTTAAATCAATTTAATACTCAATTTGCTCAAATCTCAGGTGGTACATATGTCCAACAGATACCTATTTTGGATTCTACAGACATATACTCTATCTTTGGTTTACCATATACTGGATTCACAACAACTAGTGATATACAAGATGTTAACATCACCATAGATGAATACCCAATGGATAGTTATGGGTTTCCCATGACACCGACTAATTCAGAAAGTTACTTTTTCCAAATGGGTAGTGGATGGTTTGAACAAACACCACAACACAGAGCTCCTGAACAAGTTGATTTAACAAATAGTATTTTTGTAGGTAATAACCCTAATTATCAAACAGTTTTAATGCCATATTCTTATGGTCAAGAATATCTAAATAGATACCGAAAATTCCCATTTATGAATTTAGGTTACCAATTAACAAAAGCGATTGATAATAATAAAAGTTGGGTTGATAATGAAGTAGGTATTAGAAGTAATCTTGATGGTAATTTTAATGCCAGATATTATACCTCAGATGAACGTTTAGTCTTGAACGTTAAAAATGTGGATTTGTTTATGAATCCTGCTCAAGGTATCGCTTATGACATATGGTATATGTCACAACAATATAATTACCCAATACCTAATGAAGGATTAAATTACGTTACCCCAACATATTGTGACCCAAAACCGTATTCACCATATCCAAGTATAGGAGGTGTGGATTGGACTGAAATTAACCCACAACCAAAAAGAAAAACTTTCTTTGAGTTTGCTCAAACGTTTTGGTTGAATACTATCAATGTTAGAAACAGACAATTCTCATCTAACGGAAAGACAGGGGGATACCCAACATTGGAGTCTATTTTTTGGAGATACTTACAATCAGACGAAACAATCGGGATACCAAATGACAATTTCACATATAAAACTATGATGGAATATGTTAACGGTTTAGGTGATTATTGGATTAGATTAATTGAACAAATGGTTCCAGCAACCACTATTTGGAATACAGGTGTTAAACTTGAAAACTCAATTTTTCATAGACAAAAATTTGTTTGGAGAAGACAAGAGGGTTGTCAATTAATTAAAGTTCCATGTAAACCATGTTCAATAATATCAAATCTATTTGATTATGATTGTCCGTTAGAGTCGGTTGAATGTCCTATTTATCCATGGACCAATAACCCAACGATTCAGGATTTTGGAGGTGTGTTAGGTCAATTATTAACTAATTATTTAACCGCTAATAGTTATAGTTTAAATGATTGTGATTTTAACGGAATGACAACCGAATGGTTTGTTGACTTACAGTTAAATGATTATAGTGTGGTGAGGTATTCATTCTTTAATGGGATTGGATATAGTAGTCCTATTTATAGTACACCAACAACTTCACAATGGAATTCGGGTCTTTTAATTGCTTTGAACAGTTTAGAAGATAATGGTTATGGTTATTATTTAACAAATACCAACACAGTTATTGTATACAACCAATCATGTTCACAATTAACTAATGGTATTAATTTTAAACTGAATGTTGGAATAAACTTTAAAATCTTATGTAGTTAATGTCTTGTTTATTGACTTATACAAATAGTATAACAGGTGACTGTTTAAATGATTTATCGGGTGCGTTTAGCATTGATATTGCAGGTAGTGCTCCTGATTACAGTATTGAATGGATTAGTCCTTTTATAGGAACCATCTTTTTGGGACCTGGAGTTAGTAATTATACTCAAACAGGGTTATCAGGTGGGACATACTCGTTCAACATCATTGATAGTTGTTCCCCGACAAATACGACATTAGCGGTGAACGTAAATATTTCCACAGGGACTTGTGTGAGTATTACAAGTGAGACAAATACTGTATGTGGTTTAAATAACGGAGCCTTAACTGCTACTACAACCAACATGTATTCCGAAGCTAAATTTTATTTATATGAATATAGTTCAGGTTATATAACTTCAGGAACAAGTTTTACAGAATCTTATAGTTTTGGTTCTTTATCAGGAGGAACATATTATGTGATTGCGGATGACGGAGGAGGATGTACGGGTAAATCTGAGACATGTATTATTAAAGAATCAAGTCCTCTTGAAATTGGTTTATATGTTATTAATGATGCGGGATGTGCCGTTAATTCAGGTGCTATTTATATCACAGGATTAACAGGTGTACCACCTTACACTTATTTATGGAGTAACGGTGGAACATTACAATCAATAACGGGTTTAACTGCTGGACCTTATAGTGTTACTGTTACAGATAGTTCGGGGTGTGCTCAAAGTAGTGGTGTTACAGTTAATACAGTACCCCCCATTGGATTAGGTGCGTTTACTGTTGTAACTCCAAGTTGTTTCGCTTCTGACGGTGAAGTAACCGTGACAATAACAGGTGGGACTGCTCCGTTTTATTATTCAGGTTCAAATGGAACAGTTGCGGTTAGTTTTGCAACTTCTTATACTTTTGTTGGTGTTCCTGCAGGAATGTTTTCAGTACATGTAACTGACTCGGGATTATGTAGTTTTACTTCGTCAACAACTTTATTAACACCTGGTGGGTTAACCGTAACGTCTGTTAATATTACAAATTCAGTATGTAATGATAGTTCGGGTAAAATTAAAGTTATTATATATGGAGGTTCACCACCATACACTTATACATTAACGGATTCATTAGGTAATCCAACTGTTATTACAGGAAGTTTTACTAGTTGGACATTTAATGGATTACCATCGGACACTTACACTTTAACAATTTCTGATAGTGGCCCTTGTACGTTTACTCAAGAGTATGTTGTAGATAATACTGTTTTATTTGAATTGACAGTTGATACAACAGGGACAACTTGTAATTTAAATGATGGTCAAGTTACTCTAAATATTACTACGGGAGGAGTTGGACCATTCCAATATGAGATTGATGGACAAACAACGTATTCTAACGATTATACATATACCTTTATTGATTTAATTTCAGGTAGTTATACGGCAACCGTAACGGATACTAACGGATGTGCACAAATTGTACCATTCAATATAGGGAGCTCAAGTAATGTTGATTTTGTTCTTATTGGAACAGATTCTACAGATGGAACCAATGGTTCTATAACCGCGTTTATAACTAGCGGAGAACCTACATTTACATGGGAATGGAGTACCAATGTTAATGGTCAAACAGGTTTAACAGTTAGTAATTTATCTGCGGGAACATATAGTTTATCAGTAACCGATTTTAATGGATGTACACTAATCAGAGAGATTATTATTAATGGGTTCAATGAGTTATCCTCGTATCAAATTTTTAATATTTGTGATGACGACTTTATAAATACAGGTCAGACGATTAGGAAGGGACCTCAACAAATGTTAAATGAAGGTTTTTATGATTTAACATTATTGGATACTAATTGCATATTAAATCAAGCAATATTCACGGCTCAGGTAACTGTTAGTGGGGTAACCCAAGAAAATTCATTTTATACAGGTAATACCTTGAGTGATTATCCGTCAGATAGTTTATTCTATAATACGGTCAACGATTTATTGATTTCTTATGAAGGTATTGGTGACGTGGTAATTGATTATGTAAATAATATAATAACCGTAAGTACAGATTGTGATTCTTCAGTTTCTTTAAATGACGCTGATGTTAAAATTGATTTAAAAATATCTTATGATATTAACTGCCAAATATGTGGAATTAATTTAACGCCCACACCAACAGTAACGCCAACAAATACGATAACACCAACAGTAACACCAACAAATACAATAACTCCAACAATTACTCCAACACCAAACCTTAGTCCTACCCCTACCCCTACTATAACACCAACAAATACTATAACACCTACTATAACACCAACTATTACTAAAACTCCTACGGTAACTCCTACTATTACTAAAACACCTACGGTAACTCCTACTATTACTAAAACACCTACACAAACTAAAACACCAACACCAACAGTTACTCCGACACCGACAACTAGTTGTATCCGATACTTAGTTAAAGGTAATAATATTGGTGCAACCTATGATTTTAAACCTTGTTGTGGTGAAACATTAATACCACCATTTATTGACAATAGTCCTGGAACAAATTATTATATTTGTTCATCAAATGGTATTACGGTGACTAATGGAACCGCTACGGTAGTTAATGTTGGAGTATGTCCGAGTTGTTAATCTTTAGGAATAGTTTTACCAATATTACTATAAAGTTTCATTAGTTTAAGAGATTCATTATAGTTTTTTTCTAACCTATCAAGTTCTTTTTCACTAACCCCCCTTTCAGCCGCCTCATCAAGAGCTCGTTGAGATTCTACGACTAATTTTGATATTGTTTTGAGTAATTTCATATATTATAAATATCTCCCAGCACACCATTTATTAAAAATAAATGTTTTCTATTTTTAAAATAAACACTTTTATGAAATATGATTTAGTATTTGTTACCGCACAACCTGATGTCCCGTATTTTCATTGGCAGGCAAAAGTTTACTCTTATAATTTTATTGAATTAGGAATTAAACCTGAACAAATACACATTGTATTTGGTATTGTAAATGGTAACACAGAACCAACTAAAGAGTCTTTAGAATTAAAAGAAATGGGGGTAAATGTACATCATTATTTAGATGAAAGAGAACACAGACATTATATCCCAAATATTAAACCATTTTTAGTTTCTAAATGGATTAAAGATTATCCTGAACTTGGTAAATGTTTCTTTTTACATGATGCCGATATTATTTTTAGAGTCTTACCTGATTTTGAAAAATTATTATCTGATGATATATCATATCTGTCAGATACTAAAGGTTATATAGGGTATGATTATATTAATAGTTGTTGTGAACGATATGAAAAACAACACCCATCATCAAATAAAGGTCAATTAATTCAAGAAATGGCTGACGTTATTGGAGTTACTGTTGATTGTATTAAATGTAATCAAGAAAATTCAGGTGGTGGTCAATACATTATTAAAAACACCAATTATGAAGTTTGGGATAAAATTTATAAAGATTGTACTCCTTTGTATGACCAAATGAAAGATTATCATATTAGATTCCCAATAGCACCTGGTGAAATACAGTTTTGGACTGCAGAAATGTGGTCATTATTGTGGAATCTTTGGTTGTTTGATATTGAAACACAAATAACTAATGACCTTAGTTTTTCTTGGGCGACAGATAATATAATGTTATATGAAAAACATCCAATCTTACATATGGCGGGGGTTACACATGATTTAAAATCAACAAAATTTTATAAAGGTGAATTTATCAATATTAACCCATTGAATAAATTAAAAGAGAATATTGATTACTTCAACTATGTTGACAAGAATAGTGCAACAATAAAATATATTGAGATAATGAAAAGGATTGTAAAAAATCAATTCTAAATGTATTTATCGTAGATGAGTAATAAAACCCCATATCAAATCACTGAAGAAACATCTTGTATACCAACAGGTGTTAATGAATGTAATGTTATCACCTTATTTAAAATGGGTGTTGAATGTAATGTTGTTCATCCGTCATATCCTGAAGCAACTGACGGAACCGCGTCTTTAGTTATTACAGGAGGTACACCACCTTATTTTATATTATGGGAAAATGGAAATGTTGGACCCTCAATCAGTAACTTAAGTGCTGGTTCATATCAAGCAACAGTGATTGATTATTATGGTGATTTCAGTGCAAATACAACTTGTGTTTTAACGGGAGTAACACCAACAACAACAACGACCTCAACTAGTACCACATCACCATACCCTAATGAATATGAATTATGTATGGTTACCAATATGTTGGCACGAGGAGGTTATGTTGAAACTCAAACGCATTTTAACCCAAATGGAATTTATGATGGAAAACCAATGTGGATATCGGATGATAGTCAGCAATCAATTATATGGGATAATACTAATTCTCAATGGTTGGTATCAGCGGCAACACCAACACTTTATGTTATATCAAATCTTAACCCAACTTACCCTCCAATATATGGTAGTTGGTTTTTAATTGGTGCGACAGGTAGTGTTATAGTTTATGAAGGACTTTGTCAAACATTTCCTGTTGGATTAAGACAACTTAGAGGTACTGAAATGTCTACACCTTTAACAATGAATGTTACAAAAAATCAAACAATATGCGGATGTGATGGAGGATTAACAATAACCGCGAATGGGGGAACACCACCTTACAGTTATTCTATAGATTCAGGATTAACATATAAAAGAATTCCAATCTTTACTAATTTATGTTCGGGGTCTTATAACGTTGTTGTTACAGATAATAATGGTATTATAACAAGTTCAAATGTTATATTAAATCAACCATCAAAACCAACAACATACGTTGTTTCATTAAATACAACATCTGAGATTACTGAAAATTCAAGTAACAGAGTTGGTAAAACATATACGACAACTTTATCAGTAATACCAAGTCTACCTGATGGTGTTGTAATAAGTTTTGATTTAACACATTTAAATCTGACAAAAATTTCACCAAACAAAGAATCTGCGGAAGTCATAACGAAATCATTACTTTATTTAAATGGGGATGATTATTATCCTAATACTGACGTTATTAGTGATAAAACAAATAGCACTAAGGTTGGATGTCAAAATGAACCCGTTTATATCACATCAACAGTGGATTCTTGGAGTACTAAAGGTAGTTTATCTGTAGATAATCAAACTAAATTTATACTAACAACTAATACTATCATCAGTAAAAATGAAGACAATAACTGTTATTTAGTTTCAAGTGATGAAACATATTCGATTAGTAATCTTAGAGTAAGAGGGTGTAGTTGTTGTTCAGTAATAACAGAATAAAAAAAGAAATATACATATTTATAATCAATGGGATTTATAATAAAAAATACGTCAGGGTTAATTAATACAAGATTGACTGACACAGGTAGACAAAAGTTATCACAAGGTAATTTTAATATATCTTACTTCCAAATTGGGGATAGTGAGGTATCGTATAATACACTACCAACAAGTTATAATCAATTTGACACTGTTGTATTAGAGCCCGCATTTAACGCCCAAAATTCAAGTGGGGTTCCTGAATCAAATAAGGAGAACGTTAAGTATCCTTACTATGTTGATGGTTTTACAGGTAATACTTATGGAATTCCGTTCATGGATTCAGTAGTTTCACCCGTTTATAATAGAGCGGTTATGAGAGGATTTTTTACAGGTGATACTACCGCGACAACTATTAATTGGAGTGCGTTAACTAATAATTTTTATGCTATTAACGCTAACTATGTGGTTCAGATGAATACCTTATCAGGTACAAATGAAATTACATTAATTAGTAATATTAGTAATCCTGATTTTGTTAGAGAACCTGCAATTGGTGATATCATCACAATTTATTATGATGGTAAAGGATTGGAAAACTGTTACTGTATTAATTTACCAACACCAACACCAACACCAACAACTTCAATGACACCTTCAGTGACTCCAAGTATTGACACAACATCAACCCCAACACCAACTCCATCATCAACAAATTCGTATCCTTGTGATTCACCTACACCCACACCAACACCATCTAAGACACCTTGTTTCACACCAACACCAAGTAGACAATGTCCACTTCCATCACCACCCGATTGCTTAGTTGATATGGATAGTTGTTATTCAATGTTAACTTATAAGATTGTTGATATTTGTTTAGATGTAATAACATTAGATAGACCGACGCCTGACTTCTCAACAGTAACTAATGAATGTTATGGTAGAGTAATTGTTTACCCACCTAATATGACAACAATTTACGATAGTATTACACCTAATCGTCATTGGAATGATAACGTTATTAATTTTGAATCAGTTTGTTATACTGATGAATTTGACGTTAAAGTTTGGAACATGAACATTCCATGGTCAGAGAATCCTGCAGGATTAATCTCATCTATTAATAAAGATTATACTAACTTTGGTTCCGTTGCTTATTTAGGGACTAAAGAATATTTTGGGTACGCGTCAAGTAGTGGTCAAACTGATAGTAGTTCTGTTTACTATGTTAATTCATTTGGGGACATTGTTACGGTTAAACCTGAACAACAAAAAGCCATTGCAATTATTCATTATACAAATCAAACAGTTGATTTCTTCTATGGTGAAAAATTTGCTTTAGAACCATACGACCCTTCTAACCCTACTGATACAACAGGACAAGCAAGAAACTTTAAATTACACATTCCTTGGTTAATGTGGCATAAAAATCCTGAATGTTGTAATGGACAAACATTTTGGGTTGACCCTCCAGGGTTTGATGAATTAGACCTATTCCAAGTTCAGAATTTACAATCAACTAAAAATGTTGATATGAATTCACCTGGTATTAGATACTATCATCTATGGGATACAAATCCTAATATTGATGGTTATCCTAATAGAATTGGTAAAGTATTTCCTGATGATAAATTAGTAATTATTGATGATGAGGAAATCATTGCGGCAATGTCTTACAAATCAAACCGAAATTGGACTTTACCATCACCAAAAATTTCATTAATAACACCAAATACTTGTGGTAATGATAGTACAAGTGTTACGGGTATTTTAACAGGTAATACAGAATATTTGTATGTTACTTATAGATTAAGTAATGATAGTGGGTTTACAAACTCACTACATTGTAACTATTACTCATTAATCCAAGGACCGAACATCGATTGTTCCCCAACTACGTCACAAAATGTGGCAGTTAGATTCGGAGGAGAATTCGGTTGTTTAAGTACGGATTTCCCAATAACCACAACAACAACTACTTTACCACCTTGTGATTGTTATGAAGTAACGGGTGAGGTTGGTTGTCCCATTGAATATACTGATTGTTATGGAGTACCGACTAGTTATAATTTAACTGCAATTACGGAAAACATTTGTTCAGTAACTACCCCAACATCTTCGTGTGAAACATGGTCAGTTATTGATTTAGGTTTATGTAGTGAATCAGTTGATTGTGGTAATTTTACAACAACCACGACAACTTGTCCCCCAATCTGTAATGTTAATCAAGGGTTTTCAGCAACCAAGTTTGAAATTATATGTCAAAAAGTTGATGGTACAGGAAGACCAAATTCATCTGAATGGAAAATTATTGATTTTACAGACCAATTATCGGCAACTACAGTTACGGTCAATTCGTATATCACCCAAAGTGGTTTAACAGGTAATACATTTGTTATTACTCAACAAGAATATGATGATGCACCAACTTATAACCTAAATGACTATATTTCATTAACACCTGTTGGTTATACAGGAACTTCACTTAATTTTGGTGATGAATATTACTTCTATGGTTCGTTGGAAACTGATATTGAAGCGACCATCTATGAGATGAGATATAAGATTAACTTAGGACAGGCTGAGTTCCAAAGTACATCAAATCCTACATGGACAAATGGTAATCCTTCTTACGTTACTGAAATTGGTCTTTACGATTCTAACAAAAATCTTATGATTATATCAAAAATGCAATCACCTATCTTAAGACAAGGTATTCAGCAGTTTTTGATTAAATTTGATATTTAATATATGAAAAAAGCAACAAAAGAAAGTCCTAAAGTTCTTGGGCTTGACGTTTCGTCCAAAACAATTGGATGGGCGTTATTTGACATCCAAACAAGAGAATTATTGGAATTAACTCATGTATCACCCGTCCCTAAACCAAAGGAAGAAAATAAAATTAAAGAACTTATTTTAAAGAGTGAAATTTTTAAAACTAAATTAGTTCAATATAAAGATTTAGGTATTACTAAGGTTATCATTGAGGAACCTTTAATGAATAGTAATAACGTCTACACCATTCAAACCTTACTAAGATTTAATACGTTAATTACGAAACAAATCTTTGATGTATTAGGAATAGTACCTGATTACGTATCAACATATAATTCAAGAAAATTTGCATTCCCTGAGTTAGTTCGAGAAAATGATAAAGGTAAATATGTATTGTTTGGAGGGTTACCAAAAGACTGTGATAAGAAACAAATCATTTGGGATTTGGTAGCGAAAAGAGAACCTCAGATTACTTGGGCTTACACAAGAAACAATACTCTTAAGAAAGAAAACTTTGACCAAACAGATGCTTATTGTTGTGTATTAGGTTACATGTCCCAAGAAGGAATTTGGAAATAATATCTGTTAAATAACCGATAATCTGAAATATCGTCTCTTTGGACGATATTTTTGTTTTTAACAAGGTACAATATTTAATATTAAACCTGTTGGGTCAACCTGTAATGAATATTTATTTGTTGGGATAGTATAGTCCTGTAATACACCACCCCATACAGAAATCCAATTATTTCCACCATTAATAGGACTTCCTACTGGAGTTGTATTATCTCGTAGGATTTGACCAACGGCAAATGACGATGTTGTGGTGTAAGACCTTTCGGCGATAATGCTTGAACATGAAGTACCACTACTTGAATAAATAGTATCACTTCCTGGTAAACATGAACCACCTGATGTAGGGATTGCACCTATATAAAAGACTGCTTTTATTAGAGAAGGTACAGGTGAAATTGGATAACCACCTGATGAAGAAATTATTGTAAATCTCATAGCTTTTTGACCGTAAACAATTGGACCGACTCTACTAGTTGTTCCTGTAATTTCACCAACACCTAAAGAATCTAAAGTAACCGTAAATGTTGATGTTACACTTTCCGTTAAAGTTATTGAGTTCATAACCGTTGTCCCTGTCATTGAGTTTAATCCATCCCAATCTACTTGTATTGTTAGAGTATCAAAAGGGACTCCTAATAATGACGCTTGTCCTGAAAAAAGTGAAAGAGAACTAAAAGCATTTATATAATATGATGAACCATACGATGTAAATCTCGTATCAGCGATTCCTGATGGACTTGGAGTTATTGTTGGAGTTATTGTTGGAGTTATTGTTGGTGTTGGAGTTATTGTTGGTGTTGGGGTCAATGTTGGAGTTACTGATGGGGTTGGACTTGAAGGAAGTTCAATACAACTAAACGTTTCAAATCTCTCACATCCATCCATAGTTATTATTTTAATACCTACCGCAGGTGCCGTATTAAACTGATATGGTAAAATTATTGTATTTGAAGGAGGAACTGTTGTACCTATAGAAGCAACAATAATACAATTATTACCATACACATCACAAGCATAAACTGTGTATGGTGTTGTAATACTACCTGTTATTGATGTTATTTCTATAGATGTCATAATTATACTATTGGACAATTACCCCCAATACAATCACCGTAAGGAGTTATTGAAGTTATATTTCCTGACGATATAATAAACGGTGTTGTTAATGAACAGAATTTAGGACTTGATGAATAATTATTTACATGTATTGTCTGTAGAACATTATCACAGTCATAATAAACTACGCTAATACCCGTTGATGTACCTTTAATAGGTCCACTGTTTGATACCGAGTAACATTTACAAACTAAAGGAGGGCAAACTCCGTCAGAACAGATACCAAGATTGGTAATCGTAAAAGGATTCAGTGAAGTTCCGATAGGTGTTGTTAATGAACAAACATATTGTGGTATAACATCTGAAGTTGTGACATTTTGAGAAATTCCATTACAATCCACGTAAGTGTAATTACAGATTAAGTCACTTATCAATTCATAACAATAACAAGGAATACCACTTGGTGTTGGTGTTAAAGTAGGTGTAGGAGTCGGAGTTGAACTTGGAATAACAATACAAGAGAAACAACCTCCTAAATTAGAATATCCTAATGGACCATCAATTAAATCAATAGTATTAACCCCAATTATACTGTTATTAACCCCAACGTATGATACACATTTAAGTACGCCATCAATGTATGCCTTAAATACCATAAATTCTTCTAAAGTATCCCCTGAAGGAGTTGGAACTGAATTTGTTGTATAATACATCATACCGTTAGTACAATCTTGAAATTGTTTACTTGTTGGACAATCAAACTGACCATCAACAGTTGTAAATGATACGTCACCTAATACATTACAAGGTCTTGTAACAATAGGGGTTGAACTTGGGGTTACTGTAGGTGTTGGTGTAGGTGTTGGACTATAACTATTAATTGTTGCGTCAATTGAAACATCAACACAAAGGTCAATTACTGGTGTAGGAGTTGGTGTTGGAGTATGAGTAGGTGTGACACTTGGTGTAGGAGTTGGCTCAACTAAACAATCAAATATTGCGTCAAAATCAAAAGTAGTACATGCAAGTGTTGTTGTGGTAGTTGTTGGACAAATACCCTCAAAAAAGTATTCTTCACATAAGTCAGGACATTTTGAAAAACAAGGTGACTTACCTGACAGTAAACAAAAACCACCTAAACTTGTTGATAAACACCATTGTAAGTCAGTTGTATTGTAATAAATAAAATAGTATCCAGTAGTACTCCTCCAAAAATTGTAACCATCATAAGTACCGTCTAAAGTATATGTATCATCATAATCATTACCCGTATTAGTAATACAATATTCGTCTGAACATGGGCCACAATTAGGATTTTCTGAACAAAGTCCTAAATTAGTGACGACTACAGTACAACTAATGTCAAATGTAGGTTCTGCCAATGAACATAAAGAATTGTTATAACCTTCTAAATTTATAACTATTATACTACCTGTACCACACTCTACATATGTTATATCACATCCACCAATGTCATCAACATCTATTTGATAACAGTTACAACAAGGATAATCTATAATACAGGTTGTACAATCGGGATATTTATAAACAACTTCTCCGTATACTTGATTACCAAGAGGGATAATACTACCATAAACATCAATAGACATTAATGTATAACAACCTAAAATTAGTGATGGTGTTATACAATCGGCTGCGTTCGTAAATTCGGAAAAACTATAACTCACCCCAATACTTGAAGGTTGGAAAGGAAATGAGACATCATTACTCCCTAATAAATAAAAAACATCACTACTACAACAACTACTAAAAGAAAATATGTATCTTGTATCCCAAACATCAACAGTCAAATTAGGGTTTGGTACAAAAGTAAGTAAGTCTGCGGTAATGAAATATTCTTGACTGTCTTGAACAGTTATACTACAAGAGTTACCATTACAATCGGTAAAACTTTGTCCCTGAGGGCCTCCACTACTATTATTTAGCTGATATGATGAACAAATTATACTACTCATGATATTATTAATGTTTGAGTGATTATACAGTCATTATTATCTATAACTTTTAAATTAAATTCAGTTTGGCTTGATAAAATTGAAGGAACCTCAAATGTATATGGTAAACTTGAAATGGTATCCACATAAAAACAAGTTGTTATGGGATTATCGCATAAATAAACATCAAAAGGGGTTGACCCTGTAATATCGTTAATCGTAATGTCTGTTGGCATTTTATTCTTTTATAATAAATATAATAGGGTAGCAAAACTTGTGAAGATTGACTACTATTATTATTTTTCTTATTTTTAGTTCATGTCTGACGATGCCGAAATCTTAATTGAGTTATTAACTGATGTTCTTGGTGACCCAAAACAACATTATGAAAACAAAGGTCAAATCGCCTTTGACTGTCCTGCCTGTGATGAAGATAGACACAAGGGAAACCTTGAGATAAACTATTTCTCACATGTGTACAAATGTTGGTCCTGTAGTGACGTTAACAACATGCACGGACCTTTAGGTAAATTATTTGACAAGTTCGGAAATAAAAAACAAAAGAAAGTTTACAACGTTCTACAACCCGAGGAATTTAAACCTAAGGAAAAAAAAGTTGTCAAACTAAGGTTACCCGAAAATTTCACAACCTTTAAGGACTCAAGTCCCGTTTATCCTATTAGACGACAAGCCTATAACTATCTGAAGAACAGAGGGATTACAGATGAGATTATTGAAAAATATGGTATTGGGTTTTGTGATACGGGTAGTCATGGTGGACGTATCATCGTTCCATCATATGATAAGAAAGGTGAGTTGACCTATTATATTGCTAGAAGTTGGGACCCTAACAGTAGAGCAAAATACAAGAACCCCGAAGCGGAGAAGGATAAAATAATCTTCAATGAGAGTCTGATTGATTGGAAAAAAGACATATATTTAGTTGAAGGAGTTTTTGATGGATTCTTTCTACCCAACAGTATTCCAATGTTAGGAAAACATTTATCCTCACTATTATTTGAAAGTTTATATAATAAGGCCAAGAAAAATATTATAGTTGCGTTAGATGGTGACGCATACGAAAATGGATTAAAAACATACCACGAATTAAATGGTGGTGATTTATATGGTAGGATTAAAATCGTTAAACTACCAAAAGATAAAGATGTCTGTGACTTAAAAGGACAGATTGATGAATATTATATAACAATTAGATGACAGAAGATTTAAATGAAATAGCGAAAGAGATTCGTGAGATTTTACAAAAAAGGAGAGATGAATTAGAATTAACTTTCGTTGAAGATACCCATACTTACTACATGAAGGATTTAAAGGGTGAGATTAAAGATGATTATCCCTCAGTGAGTAAAGTAATGAAACTTTTTTATGAGGAGTTTGACAGTGAAGGTATTTCATATAAGAAAGCTAAAGGGGACCCTGAGGTTCAACAACAATTACTTGATGAATGGAAAGCCGCGGGTGATTACTCAACAAATATGGGGAGTAGAGTTCACTATATATTGGAGAAAAAACTTATTGAAATGTTTGGGGATTATAAAGAAGTGAGACAACCAATCTTTGACTGTGACTTTACCCAAATATTAAAAGGAGATTCCATGGTAGTTGCAGGAAGTAATTACTTAGACCTAATGATAGAGAGAGGGGCTATCCTTCTTGATACGGAGATTGTGTTAGGGGACCCTGAGTTAGGATATACAGGACAACCCGATAAGGTATGGTTAATTTTCAATAAAGAGATGACCGAGTTTGGTATTGTTATTACCGATTGGAAATCAAATAAACCAAAAAACTTTGAGGAAAACCATTTCACTAAAAAAATGAAATATCCATTCCAAAAACACCCAAACAATGCTTTGGGTCACTACTTCACCCAATTACCATTTTATGGTAAGTTATTACTTAAAATGTTGAAAGGTACGAAATACGAACACCTTAAATTATACGGGTGTATTGTTGTGTTAGTTAAAGAAAATGGTGAATATGAAGAATTCAGAGTCCCTAAAGATGTTATCAATACTATATTGGATATGGACATGTCAAAATATTTGACAAAATAAACTAAAAGAACTATACTTTATCATGGAAAGTAGAATAACACTTGCGTGGACTTACACCACAACTTGGGATGATTTTGTCCCAAACGGATTAACAATAAATTATATAATTAAATAAAATGGACGATATTTTAAAACCAAAAATTAACCTTAAAAAACAACCAACTGTTGAATGTGAAAAATGCTCCTCAAAATATTTTAGAGAAGTAGTTTTAATTAAGAAAGTTTCTAAACTAATGACGGGTAGTTCTGATGATACATTAGTTCCATTCCCTACATACCGATGTGATGACTGTGGACATGTGAATCCAGATTTCGCATTATTTGACGAAGATAATAAAACAAACTTAGTTTAAACATGACCCACAAAGAGTTTTTTATTTGGTTGGATGGGTTCATGACCAATAGATGTTGGACAGTCATCCAACAATCCGACATTGAAGGAATTCAGAATAAAATGAAAGAGGTTAAAGATGAATTTAACTTTGATGATTTTATAAAAAAAGGTAAACATAGAACATTTGGTGAACCAATAATCGTTGACTCAAAAGAACAATTAAATGACTAACATAAGTAAAATATTAATGATATTTGGAATTTTTATTTTAGGTATCGCTATGGGGCTCTTAATTGAAAAGTCTAAACCTATTAAAGTTATTACAATAACTAACACCGATACAACATTGGTTAATCAAGTTCAAGAACTTGAAGAACAGAATGAATTACTTTTAGACGAATTACAACTGAAAGAGAGTGAAATTAGTTATTGGGGTAGGAAGTATGAAGAAGAGAAAAAGAATTTAAAATGAAAGAAGAACAGAAAAAAGAAGTAGATGAAAAAATAAAAAGTATTGCTGATGATATTGCAAAATCAACATCAAAAGTTGGTGATACAAATGAAACTTATGACAAGCGTAAAAAACAATCGGAAGTAATGCTTTTTAGTCTGTGTGAAATGTATAAAATAGCGTACTCTTAAAATTTAAAAATAAAATAATGGATAGTTTACAAATCAAGGCTCACATAGAGGATAAAACAGAGACCAAGAACAATATGCACAGATTATGGGAGTATGTCAATGACCTAAACTTAAATGTGGGGTTATCTAAAAGTACCATGGATGAATTACAAGCAAAGATTAGTAGTAAGATTGCCCAATGTGAAAAAAGTATTCAAGACCATGAAGAAGAGAAAAACAAAAAGTAATGATTAAAAAACTAGTACACTTCTCTGATTTACATGTCAGATTATTTAAAGACCATGAACTTTATCGTGGTATTCTGATTGATATGTTTAATCAGTTTAAAGAGATTGCTCCTGATAGAATTGTCTTCACGGGTGATTTAGTACACTCTAAAAATCAAATGACTCCTGAACTTATTGAGTTCGTTGCGTGGACATTGACAGAATGTTCTAAGATTGCTAAAACAGTTTTGATTATTGGTAATCATGATTTCTTGGAGAACAACATGTCAAGATTAGACGCGTTAACGCCAATCATTGATTCATTACAAGATGAGAACATTGTTTATTTGAAAAACAGAGGTGTTTATGAAGACCAAAACATTGATTGGGTTGTTTACTCATTAATGGACCACAACATTCCACCTGATATTGAAAAAACAGATAGATTGAAGATTGGATTGTTCCATGGACCCGTTCAAGGTTTAACGACTGACATCGGATACAAATTTGAAACAGGATTTGAATCTGATAAATTTGATGGTTGTGATTTGGTTTTATGTGGAGATATTCACAAACGACAAGTGTTTAATATCCCTGGTGGTAAGAAAGCTTATATGGTCGGGTCAACCATCCAACAGAACTTTGGGGAAACGATTAACAAACATGGGTATGGAATTTATGATGTTGAAAATGACAAGTATGAATTTGTTGATTTGAAAAACTCAAAACCTTTCCTATCTTTTAAACTAAAATCATTTGATGATATTATAGATGGGACAGAAAGACTCGCAAATGTATAACATTGATATTAAGAATACCAAAGAAATTTACGATTATTGTTTATTAAACAAAATATTAGATATTGATGGATTCATTAACAAATGTTTTAAGAATGGATTCCATACTGAGAAATACGGACTATTGGGAAAACCACTTAATGATGGTGAAAAAGACTTAAAAACAGACGGGATTGGTGAAAAACAGTTGGAAATTGAGGTAATACGAGAAATACGGGTGGAAGTACCTGTTGAGGTTATCAAAGAGGTAGAGAAAATAGTTGAAGTGATTAAGGAGATACCCGTTGATAGAGTGGTTATTCAAGAAGTGATTAAGGAAGTCCCTGTTGAAAAAATTATCCAAGTCTCTGATGATACTCAAATAAATGAACTGTTGTTAAAAATACAACAGTTGGAAAACGAAACGTCTAAAAAAGATGAAAAGTTAGACGAACTTAGACGTAATTTAGACATTGCTTTAGACAAACCACCTGTTGAGAAAATTGTTGAGGTTGTTAAGGAAGTTGAGAAAACTAATGACAGAACCTTGATGTTACAGGAAACATTAAATAAATTACGTAAGGAACTTACCGATAAAAATAGTAAGATTACGGAACTTGAGGGGACTATCAAAAATTTAGAACAAATAAATAAAAATCAAGGTGCGGTCTATATGAAAGGGTCAAACCTATCACAAAATTTATAAAATTATGATAATATTAGTATGGTTATTAATTGCTTATGGAATGACTAACATTCTTGTTTACGGTTCCATATTCCAAGGGATGAGAAATTGGTTTAATAAAATGGGTAATAGAGAGTATCTACCATTTAATGGGGTATTCAAATTTATCTCAGACCTGTTATCTTGTATGATGTGTACAAGTACATGGGTAGGTTTTTTCTTATCTTTGGTATTTTATTCACCATCACAAACTTTCTTTGGACATAATGATTTTATTTCACTATTCTTTGATGGGATGTTAGCGTCAGGATTTGTTTGGGCGTTTAACGGGATGGTAGAATGGTTTGAAGAAAATAGACCAACAAAAAATTAAAACTAAATAACAAATAAAAAATAACAATTATGCCAAAGTCAAAATTACGTGGTGGTGCGAAAGCACACAAAGCAAGAGTTACAAAAAGAAACGAAAAATTAACAATTGAAAGAAAACAAGCTGAAAAACAGTACATGCAACTGATGGAACAACGTTTACAAGAATTCCAAAACAAATTTTCAGGCATGACAGAAACAGATGAGTTAAATGCTGAGAACGTTGTTGACGTTTTAACTAACGAGGAACCAATTCAAGAAGATGTTAAACCAATTGAAGACGAGGTTTCTGAATTAGAAAAATAAAATGGATTTATTCAATCCTCCTATAGAATATAATTACAAAAGAATGAGTAAAGAATTAGAGTTTGCAACGTTAGACAACCCATACTTACAAGTGGTATGGGAAGACTATGCGGAAAACTTCACACAAGAAAAGATTAAGAGTGTTAGACATTATTTCCAAAAGAAATACAATACTACGAATGTGAATGTTATCACCAAAACCAAATCAAGTGATGAGGTAACACACACAGTAGATATTTCATTCAATATCTTAGATAAGAATTACCAATCTGAATTAGTTAAAACCTATTTGGTGTCTAAATCACAAGATAAGTTATTTGATGAAATAATTCATCTTGATGGGATAGTGGATAATAAATTACTTTTAAATGATAGTGAAGTAAGTCCATTCAAACGATGGTTTATTAAGAACATTGAATTTTCAAATTTCCTTTCCTATGGTGAGAATCAAAAGATTGATTTTGAAAAAAGTGATGGTATCTCAGTTATTGAATCAAACCCACCAAACTTCGGAGGTAAAACTGTTTTAAGTGTTGACCTTTTGTTGTTCTTATTCTTTAATGAGACGACTAAAACATCTAAAGCGGAAGAAGTATTCAACCGATTCACAGATAAGAATAAAGTTCATGTTAAAGGTGAGGTTACAATTGATGGTGAGGATTATATCATTGTTAGACAGATTGAAAGAAAAAAAGCTAAGAGTGGGGATTGGAATGTTAAAACCGAACTAGACTTCTTTAAAAAACTGTCAGATGGTAGTTTACAAAACTTTACAGGGGAACAAAGAAGAGAGACTGAATCGTTCATTAAAATGTCCATTGGGTCCAAGGAGGATTTCTTAATGACTATCCTAACAACTGCAACTAACTTAGAGGACTTAATTGATTCTAAACCAACTGCACGAGGACAAGTTTTGTCAAGATTCATGGGATTAGATTTCCTGAAAAAGAAAGAGGATGCTGGTAAAGAAATTTATAGTGAGTTCTCAAAATCAATGATGTCTAACATCTATAGTAGTGAGAAACTAAAAACAGATAATGAAACTTACAGTGAAAAAATAGTTGAACTAAAAGACCAAAACAGTCAATCACAAAAAGATTTAATTGATGCTCAAGACAGAATAATTAAAGGTCAAGAGTATCGTGACGGTCTTTTAAAGAGTAAACATAACGACATTGATAAAGAGATTAGTATGTTATCTCCTGACAAAGTTAATTCGGAAATAACTTCATTAACTGTTCAGAAGAAAAGTGTTGAACAACAACTATCTGAAATCAAAGTAATTGAACCTTCATCATACTATCATGAAGATGAACACGACAAGGTTAAGGAAAGTTACAATCAAGAATTTAAAAAGAAAATTGAGGTTGAACACAAGATAAAAACCATTGAGGATTTGAAAAGTTCTGTGGATGGTGGGATAAAATGCGAACATTGTGGTATTGACCTGATGATGGCATCAATTACACAATCCAAGATTGCAGAACTTGATGGTTATATCATGCAAAAAAGTCAAATTTTAACCTTAATGACGGATTTATCAGGCAAAGAGCTGGCATTTGTCCAACTTAAAAAAGAGTTTGATGAATATGAAAAAAACAAATTAATTAAGGAGAAATACGAATTAAGTATTGAAAGTTTTGATTTGAAAATTAAAAATTATCAGGAGAAACTCACCAAGTATAATGAGTTACAAGATAAAATCACTTCCAACGAAAAGATTGAAACTCAATTAATCAAGGCGGGATTAAGATTGGATGAACTTGAAGCTGAGAAAAATAATATTGTTAGAAAGATTGACGGTAACGAATATCAGATTAAGTCGTATGAAGAAAAAATAGAACAAAATCTAAAGATTATTGTTAAGATTGGTGAAGAATCAGAAAGAGAGAAAATTTATAAAATCTATTTGGAAATCTACGGTAAAAACGGAATCTCTAAAATGATTATGAAAACTATGATGCCACTGATTAACTCGGAACTACAAAGATTATTGGAAGATAGTTGTCACTTCAGATTAGAAGTTAGAATTAACGATAAGAACGAGGTTGAATTCTTAATGATTGATAATAATACTCAGATTGAAAAGTTGATGGCTTCGGGGTCAGGATATGAAAGAACTATCGCATCGCTAGCATTAAGAGCGGTACTAAGTAAAATATGTTCTTTACCAAAACCAAATATCATCGTCTTTGATGAGGTGTTTGGTAAAATATCTAACGACAACTTAGATATGGTTTCAGAATTCTTCATTAAGATTAAAGAATATTTTGAGAAGATATTTGTTATCACTCACAATCCTTTGGTAACAAATTGGGCGGACAATGTTATTAAGATTAGGAAAGACGATAATATTAGTTTTGTGACACAATAATTTGGTAGGTCCAAGAAAGTTTTATATATTTGTAGAATAGAAAATAACCATATGAAGTATTTGTTATTCGTATTTGCGAAACATAAAAACCAAGAATCTTTTGTTAAGATATTGGCGGAGGAGATTGTTGGAGTTATAGACACATCAGATATTAAATTTTATTACGGAGATGAATCGGCAGTATTAACATTCAATACCAAAGAAACTATAGGAAATGTTAAAGATTTTTTTTTAGATACATTGGGGGCGTCAGGGATTGTTTATTTCCTTTCTCCTTATGAACCTGACAAAATGTCATATTGGTTAGATAGAAATATTGAAAAATATCTATTTGATAGTGACAAAAGGTCTGATATTGTTGAAAATACCCTTGAGGAACAGGTTGAGGTCCAAAAATTGATATTCGGTGACCTTGAAAAAGAACTTGATTCTTTAGTTCAAGATATTGAAGATGAAGACGTTGATGAGATTAAACAACTGAAATCAAAACCTAAAGTTAAAACTGTTGACGAACTTTTGGATAAAATACTTGATTGTGGTTATGAATCACTAACTAAAAAAGAACTAACTTTACTTAACGAATATTCTAAAAAATAATTATGAGAGAAAAAAATACGGGAATCCCGATTAACCAAGAAGAAATTCAACACTATCTAAAAGATATCCGTAGGATAAAAGTAATGACACCTGAACGTGAGAAAGAACTCGCTCAGTTAATGAAGTCAGGTACTATTACTGATTCAGAAAGAGAAAAAGTCCATAAAGAATTACTTGAGGGTAATTTACGATTTGTCATCACTGTTGCAAAACAGTATCAGAATCAAGGATTAGATTTCCCTGACCTTATTGCCGAAGGTAATTTTGGTTTGATGAAAGCAATTAAAAACTTTGATTGGAATAAAGACCTACGTTTTATTTCTTATGCGGTGTGGTGGGTTAAACAATCAATCCTACAATCTCTTAATGATAACGCAAGAACCATCCGACTACCTGTAAACGTTGTTCAAGATTTACATAGAGCAAAACGTGAGATAGAATCTAACGGTGGAACATTAAGTGATAAATTCCAAAACCTACCGTCAATGATTGACCTTGATATGAATATTAATGAAGAGGGAGATACCTTGTTTGATATTATCAAGAACGAAGATGCGGATATGCCTGATGAAGTATTCAATAGTAAAGACCTATTAAAAGTTAAACTAATGGGGTTACTAACATCCTTAGATGAAAGAGAAAAAGTAATTATTGAAGATTACTTTGGTATCTCAGGGTCACCAAGAACCTTAGAAGATATTGGTGGTGACTTTAGTCTGACCAAGGAAAGGGTTAGACAAATTAAGGAGAAAGCCCTTAGGAAATTACGAAACGATAGCTCAATATTATTTGACTATATGTAAAAAAGAGAAAACCTTCTATTTATTATGATAGAAGGTTTTTTACTTTTATAGAAAAATATTATGAAAAAAATTATTGAATTTGTTAAAAAGTACAAGTTACACATCTTGACTACCTTATTGGTTATTTTCTTTTTTCGCTCATGTTCTAAATCAGGTGATGTTAGAAAATTAGAAAAATCAAATATCAAACAAACTGAGGTTATTGATAGTTTAACATCTGTTGTAAACGGTCAAAAAGATACTATTAATAACATATCGGAAGTAATTAGACTTGAAAAAATTAAAGTCCATACAGAATATGATAATTACATTTCTTCTAAAAATAGAGGAGAACAATTAATGGAATTACATAAGATTGTTAAACAAAAACTTAAAGAATTAGAATAATGAAAAGAATTTGGGAATGGGTTAAATTAAACCCAAACAGAACCATGTTTTTAGTACCTATACTTTTAGTTGCTGGAATCTCTATTTCACACGTTGTGAGTTGGTACGACATTGCAAACCCATTTAGTTGGGCGGTATACCTGTCAATTGCTATTGAAGTTGGTGCGATGACCGCATTGGTCGCGGCGACAAACAAAATTAAAGGTGGGGTTTGGTTTATGTTTGGACTTGTAACTTTAATCCAAATGATTGGTAATATTTTCTTTTCCTTTAAAGAAATTGATGCTAACGGTGACCTATTCAAATCATGGGTTGAGTTAACATCCCCATTATGGGAAATGATGGGAACTGATACCACTGACGTGATTTCACTTAAACGATGGTTGGCTTTCTTAGAAGGTGGTTTACTTCCTATTATCTCATTAACCTCATTACACTTCTTTATCAAGTATGAGGACCGTAAACCCGATACCACTAAAGAACTGTTGGAGGACATTGTTGAAGAATTAACTACCGACCAAACGACTGACCAAGTTGAAGAAATATCTAAATCTGAAGAAAATTTAGATGAAGAATATACCAATGATGAGGTGAAGTACCTTGACATCCAAGACGATTGGGTATCAACAACTACCACAACTACTACTGATGGTATTAGAAGGTTAACATATTCAAAACCAATTTAACCTAATAAAACTTTAAGTCATGTTAAATGGTAGATATAATACAATACGGAGACTTCAAACCATTAGGTAAACAAAAGAAAAAATCTCAAATCATATTATCACATTCATCAAGGAATGTTGAGAATTATTTACAATCATTAAAATATAGGTATAACGGGAAATTTTTAAGAATTCCCAATTATGTTATTACTAAAGAAGGTAAAATATTACAATTACTTTCCAATACTGAACACAGTAATTTCTTTAAAGACCTCAATATAAATAGGAATTCAATTAACATTGTATTAGAAAATTTAGGGTGGGTTCAAAAAGAACCACTAAAAGATTATTACGTTAACTGGATTGGTGATATTTATAAAGGTAAAGTGTTTGAAAGAAAATGGAGAGATTATTTTTTTTGGGACCCGTACACTGAAAAACAAATAGATTCTACAGTTTTATTATGTAAGATGTTGTTTAAAGAAATGGGAATAAAAAACAATATTATTGGACACAATACACGAATAAATGGTATAGAAAAATTTGAAGGAGTAGTAACCAAAAGTAATTTTGATTCCAACTTTACCGAGGTAAACCCATCTTTCAACTTTGAAAATTTTATAAAAAAAATAGACGATGAACAACTCACATGATGAAATAAAAAATCTTTTGAAAGCTTCAAGAACGATGCTTTCAAAACCTAATTCATTACAGGAATCATTAAGTATTAAAAAACAATATGGTATCTTAACCGAACAAAATGTTAATATGACATCTGGTGATATTACTACAAAGATGAATGTCGGTAAAGAAATTGAGACTGCGATTAGTGATGATGAAGAAGAACAATCAGGTAAAGATTTAACTCAAGCCTATAGAATTTCAGGAGGAATTTTAGTTCTTCATGGTAAAGACCAAACTGAATTAGAATTAACTACTGATGAGAAAATTGCATTCCAAGAAACGATGGACGAATTTGTCGCGGAGGTTTCTGACTTGGTAGACTTTAATAAATTGAATGTTTATCCAAACAATGTTGAATGGTCGGGTAAAATTATTGATTTTGATGTTGAATTTATTTACTCAATCGGAGAAGAAAATGGTATTTATGTTAACGGAGATATGATGAAGATGGATGATAAATTTATTGAATTTGTTACTAAATTAAAATCATATTACGAAAAATTTAAATCAAAATGGGCTAAAATATTAGCATCAAGAAAGAAAACAAAAAAAACTGACGAATGATTAACATTTTAAAAAAATTAGACTTAAAAACTTTATTAATACTAGGATTAATTATTGTAATCCTTTTAATGAGAGCTTGTTCATCTGATGGTGGTGGAAATAAAGGTAAAGAAATTAAAATTGATGGTAAAAAATACACCATTATCAAACATACAATTGATACAATAATTAAACCTGTGACTCAAACTGTATATAAGAAAGGGGAAACAATTTTTGTTGATGTACCTGTTTATGTTAATATTCCTGCAAATGTTGATACCGCATCAATCTTAAAAGACTATTACACTAAGTATCCATATAAAGATACACTTATACTTGATGATGGATTAGGGTATATTGCGGTAAATGACACAATATTTAAGAATAGAATCTTGAATAGAAAGTTTAAGTCATTCATCAATCAAACAACAATTACGGAAACTATTTATCTTGAACCAGCACCAAAAATTCAAATGTACATTGGTGGTGTTGCAGGATTTGATAAGGTTAACATAGTTAACTTTGTTGGACCATCCCTATTATTAAAAGATAAAAAAGATAAAGTGTATTCTTTAGGAGTTGGTTATAGCAATGCTAAATCATTATCAATCCAAGGGGGTATTTATTGGAAAATTAAATTAAAAAAATAACATGGCCTTAACCGACACTGATAAGAAACAGATTGAGACAATGATTCGTAAAGAAATTAAAGATTTCATTGGGTCAACAACTATGAGACAATATGAGGATAAATTAATTGATACACTATCAAGAGAAATCAGAAGAGGTAAACTTGAAAGTGACGTTAAAGATATTGTCGTTAGGTCTTTTAGTGAGTTTTATCAATTCATGTGGACTCAAAGAAGTTATTGGATGCCAAGAATAAAGAACGCTTAATATGAGAATCAACGAAAATTTAACCGCAGATTTAAAATCTAAAATGTCTACTGAGTTTGGTAAAACAGGTGGTGGAGGTATTGAACAAATGATGGGTCAAAACGGGTTTTTAAATAGTTTGGGTGAAAACAAAAAAAAGAAAGTGAAAAAAACGGAAACTAAAGAAGTTACAGGGTCAGGTAGTGCGGGAGCAGTTGAAGGACTTTTTTCAGTAACTAAAAAAGAAATGGGGGAAATGAAACAAACATCTTTCAAGGCACCAAAGTTAACAATGTTTTCAGATGAATCACCGAAACCAATAAAGACTATGAATGAATCATGTTGGAAAGGTTATAAACAAGAAGGGATGAAAGATAAGAATGGTAAACAAGTTCCTAATTGCGTTCCTATCAAAGAAAGTGAAGAGGTTAAAGAAAAATGGTCTGAAAAATATAAAAAAAGTATTGACTGTAATAATCCTAAAGGATTTTCTCAAAAAGCACATTGTCAAGGTAAAGTTAAAAAAGTTGAAACTAAAGAAGCAACAGGAGCGTCTTCTGCAGGTTCTTATCTTACAACCGCAGCTTGGGCTAAATCAACCAATAAAAAAGATTGGAGAGGAAAATCAAAGACTCAAATCCCTGGAGGTAGTTTTGTACAAGTCAAAAAGAAATGTAAAAAATTCCCATACTGTAATCAAGGAGATATCAAAGCATTAAATATTTTTGAAGATGATACCTTTAAAAAGGTTAGTAAAAAAATTAGTGAGAAACACGGTATTAGTGAAAATGTTATTAAGTCTATCCTTTCTTACGAATATTATAAAACCAAATAAAAACTTTAAGATATTTATTAAATAAAAACAAAGATGAAAAAAATTAATAGTACATATATTGATAATCTTGTTCAGAGAGTAATCAACGAAACATTAGAAAAAAGAGCCGATAGTTTAGTTTCTAAAATCAAAACTAACGTCAATGAATTAGGAGGAATGGATGATGGACATCCTAGATTTGGTAAACTTAATTTATCAACAATGACCGATGATGAAATCGCCGATTTAATGAGTCAACCTATGAATGGTCACGATGATGAAGAAACTATTGATTTGACAAATATGACAGACGATGATACTTTAGAAGTTTACAAAAATATGAGTGATGACGATTTTGAAGAAATTGACGAAGACGATTGTATGGAATGTGGAAAATCTGACATGTATGAAAGTTCAGAAGTTTGTGAATGTGGTGGAGGAATCTACGAAGGTGAATGTATGGAATGTGGAGCATCTTATATGGAAGAAGGAATTCATGATGAAGAAGATATTAATGGTGATTTTGATTATGTTGATGAAGAAGATGATACTTTAGAATTTGAAGATGATGAAACTGAGGAAGAAGAAGAGAATAAAGAATTCTGTAAATATCAGAAAAAAATGTTTGGGCCTGACGATGAAAGATATACTGAAAAATGTTTAGGTAAATCGGCAGTTAAAGACTTATCTCGTAGACCAATCTCAATGAATGAAAGATTAAGAGGTAATCAATCTAAAATTGATAGAAATAAAAATGGTAAGATTGATGCTGAAGATTTTAAAATGTTAAGAGGGAAAAATAATAGAGAAATGGGTGAAAGTAGATATGTAACCTCCAAAGGAGGAAGATTTGATAAAGAAAATATGCCGATGTCTAGACAAGACATGGAAATGGGTATGAATAATATGCCAGAATTTGATTTAGAAGAATTTTGTTCTCATCATCATAATATGGACACACCTGAATGTCAATCATACTACAATCATAATAGCGAAGTTGACGAGGGTAACGCATTTACAGGAGCACTTGCAAATGCTAAAAAACGTCATAAAGACAAATTTAATGTTGATGGTAAAAAATTCCATGTTAAAGAATCTGTTAAACTTACTGAATCTGAAATTATTGATTTAATTGAAAAAATTGTTTTAGAACAAAAAGAAGAAAATAAAGTTAAATCAAATATCAAAACAACTGAAAGACCTAAAGGATTGGCGGCTTACGAAAAAGCGGTTAAAGGTTCTAAAAAAGAAAACGATGACTATATTAAGTCAGTTGCTAAAAAGATGAAAGATTATTTAAAAGATGGTTCTAAAGGTGAGTATGAAACAAACCCTAAACATTTTCCAAAAGGTAATGGTCAATTGGCTAAAATGGCTAAAAAAGCTTACGAAATTGACGAAGAAGGTACGGACTTCAACAGGGAAGTTGGAGGATTAAATATCCCTGACTATGATAATGGTGGTCACCCAAAGAAAGAGACTATTGAAAAACAAATAAAAGGTAGTTCCGATAATGGTAATAATCCAAAATGGGCAAACGCTGAAGATACAGGTGTTAATGATAAATTCTCAGAATATTTTGAAAACGACCAATTAGCAAAATGGAAAGATGAATCATACGGAAGAGTACCTTCTCCTGTATATGGTGAAACACCTAAAAAAAGTAAAAAGGTTAGTAAAAGTAAATTGAAAGAGGAGTTTGAAATAATGAAATCATTAATTTCATACGATAGAAAGACTCAGTAATATACATTTAAATAATAGTTATTATATTTTCTCCATAAGACCTTTCTTATGGAGAATTTTTTTAATTATATAACAAAACCATTAACCCCTGAAGACGTAGACGTTTGGTTCAGGAGTAATAATATAATTCCTGAAAAAATGGAGTTATATTCTGATTTTAGTCACTCACTAAACATTCTGATAGTTGATACCTATCTTGGTGAACAACCTCAATCTAATGAGACTAAAATTACATTATCTGAAGAGGATAATGAGAAACACTTTGAATGGTGTTGGAATAAAATCGTAGATAACTTTAAGAAAGAAGGGTTGACTTTTAACAACAAAGGTGAACACTACGACTACTTTAAATCATTCTTTGATGAGATATTTTACAATCAAAAAGATGAGAAGGTTAGAAAGTCTATTTCGGGTTTTTTTAACGACCTGTTTGATGTTAAAAAACCATTTACAAAATCGGATTTAGATATGATTTCAACAATATATAAAATATTGGACAAACATATGAACATATAAAAAATCCCTGTAGTGTTTACTATAGGGTAAATAAAATTAACTTTTAAGTAATAAAAAAAATAAACTAAACAACAATGGAAACTTTAGAACAAATCAAAACATTGACCGAGGAATTATCAGTTGATGCGACAAAATTTTTCAAAGGGAATAAAAGTGCTGGGACTAGAGCAAGAAAATCTGCACAAGTTTTAAAAGACTTACTACAAACTTTGAGAAAAGAAATTTTGGAAGAAAAAAAAGGTGCTGAGAATGAATAATTTAGATACTATATTTTTATTTGTATTTATATTTTCGGTATTGACCGTGATAAGAATGGTCTTTCGCTTTATAAGAGCCCTATCACTAACACCCCCAACTAAGTTGGTGTTAAGTGGTAGGGAACTTATCTTCTTAGGTCTATCAGTCACCTATTGTTTAACTTATTTAATACGACATTAATCATGAGCTTATATAAAGAATTTTCAACATTATTCCCTTATCTACAATCAGTTAGGAAGATTAAAACTTACCTTAGTTTTGATATTAGTTTCCCTACTTCATGGAAACTACCTAAGAAGTTTGTAAACGAAGAAAAGGTTATGGAACAAACCTCATCAGTTCAAAATGAAAGATTATTTTCATTTGTTTGTGAAATAACAGAAAATGATATTGAGACAATATCATCAAACATCCAAAGTATTATCAAGTATAATCTTGATAGGGAGGAGAAAGAACGACTTTTTGAAACAAAAGTTAACGAGTTAAAGATGATTTTTGAAAAACAAAATTTGTCTAATTTAAAAAATTTAGAATTTGACATTAAAACAGGTAAAATAGAATTAATTGACAATGAAGAAGAAATCAGAACAACAACTGGAGTGGTTGGAGACGGAGAGATTTAAAGATAAAATAGAACTTGAAAAAAGTAAGTTATCTTTAATCAACGAACTCAAAAAATATAAAAAAGAGGATATTATTCCTAAAAAAGAAAAATTAAATTTATGGACAAGACTAAAGAAGGTGTTAATGGGGTAATACAAAAATTCGCAATGTTGTCCGAAGGACTTGCAGAAATACTACCAAACGCAAAATCAGTTGTTGTTTTTTCCTTAAATAAAGAAGATTTTAATTTTATTAAAATGCAAGTTAATGATTTTAGTCAAAACACAACACAATTTAAAATTGATATCTCAGGGGTTGAATTTATTTTTTTACAGGATGAGTTGTTGAATGTCTCTGAAGATAAGATTTCGGAAACCCCTTTTTAACTAATAAATCATAAAGATATTTTCGTTGGGCGGTTGAGTTGTCCTTAACCATTAAACAGTCTTTTCGTTTTTCATTGTTAAATTTTTCGGTTAAGGTATTAATGAACCTTTCAGATTCATCAATTGTTTTAAATGTGAATAAATTAAATGTGTCATCATTTTGAACCACAATTTTATTATTTAACTTTGAGATTAGTTTAAGTCCTACAGACCCAAGGTATTTTTTGATAAAGACTTTAGTATCAATCTTTTCATTCATTGAATAGTCTACAAATAACTCCTCAATGTTGTATTTGTTAATATGAGTCATTGTGAAATCAGTATCATCTAATTTTACTTTAATTTGTCTACCGTAATAATCCTTCATAAATAACGGTAATAATGTCCCTGAAGTCCTCTCAACTAGACCAATCTCAAACTCACATTCCGAACCATTTTCCATTTCTTTATTGAATATAACCTCATCACTTTCATTCATAAGGTTTTTGTAATATTCAAACGCACGTTTATGAGTCTTAAACTTATTGATTATTTTCTTTTTTACTTTATTCTTAAATAGGATAATTTGGTAAGTATCGTTCATTACGATTAATTATCATAACAAAATAAAAATAGTATATAGATAAGTAAATGAGTCAAGAAAATTTTTATCAAATTTTGGGGGTGGATGAGAAAGCCTCTCAAGATGAAATTAAGAAAGTTTATAGAAAATTAGTAAAAGAAACACACCCTGATAAAGGGGGTTCCGAAGAACAATTTAAAAAAATATCCGAAGCGTATGATACGTTAGGTGACGAAAACAAACGAAGACAATACGACAATCAAAAGAACAATCCATTCGGAAGTGGTAACCCATTTGAGGATTTCTTCAATGGAGGATATCAACCGAGAAAGAGAACTGCTCCTGATACGGTGATTGATGTAAGTGTTGGTGTTATTGAATCATACACCTCATCTGATAAAGTTATAACATATAATAGAAAACATGAGTGTGGTGGATGCCACGGTTCTGGAGGTGAGAGAATAAATTGTACAACATGTAACGGAGTCGGATATACAACAGTTCAAATGGGCACAGGATTGTTTACTCAAGTATTCAGACAACCTTGTAATGGATGTCGTGGTGAAGGTCAAATATTTAAAACACGATGTCATGTGTGTAACGGAAGTTCAACTCAATCAGAAATGGAAACTATTAAAATAAAATTACCTCATGGGGTTGACGAAGGTCAGTTCTTTAAAATGCAAGGCAAAGGAAATTATAGC